>Ga0310695_10006332_pt1 | contig 19668 bp, 26 predicted proteins | sample RumenRJG_04DNA_FD_203882 | JGI IMG/M metagenome (GOLD analysis project Ga0310695, IMG submission 203882) | Bovine rumen microbial communities from Lethbridge, Alberta, Canada - RJG_04 (v2) (version 2) | ecosystem: Host-associated > Mammals > Digestive system > Stomach > Rumen | place: Canada...
TCCAATTCACGTTCTTGTTTCCTTTGTTGTTCAGACATTATTTCTCTAGCTTCAGTCTCACTTTCAGCAGTAAGCACTTTGCTGATTATGTCAAAGACAGAAGCATTAGCCTCATAGGATTTTTCAACATCTAATTCGTTGTCAAGTTTCCTAAGGAGAGGTTTCTTCCAATCAGCATCCACCTCAGGTGTTTCCTGTTGCGTAAGCTGCACATAATTATCAAGAGTGAATTGTTGTTCGACAGGTTTATCAAACAACATAGATAGAGCATTATCAACCATAGTAGTTAATGCTTGTGATTGTCTATTCTCACTCTACCCGTCTTGTAATTGTTGTATTGCCCTTTGTCCTGAGTAATCTGTGTAAGCCTTTCTTCTAGCTTCTCTGCCCAGTTTCTCGACTTGGACTCTTGATGTTCTTCTTGTGTCATAATTGTTTTGGTTTATCAGTTCTTGTATAAATCGCTCAAACATTTGTGTAGTTTCAGCAATACTTCTATCATTTTCACTAATTAATACTGTGACTTCTTTTCTAGTGTTGTTGACAGTGAAATCAGTGAAACCAAATTGCTCAAGCATAGGAAGTACACCTCTAAGATTATTTACTGTTACAGCATACTCCATTGCATTGAAATTAACGTCATCTTCAGCAACATATTGCATTACAGTGGCCGATTCCTGTTGTTCATATCCAAGATCTGCCATAAGCGCAGCAAATGCCCTTATCTTATCTATGTCTGTGTTGTCACTGAAATTAAAAGTATAGGAAAGTTGTGAGGCTACCTGATCAACAGTGTTGCCTTCCATGTTTTCCATTGATTCTATATTTGTGGAAACATCCCTATCTTCAAGAGGCAAACCTAAAGCGTGAGCTATCTCAAGAGCTTGACGTTTAAACTCTTGTTCTATATTGTTCTTTACTGTATTAAAATTCTCAGCAGTAACTTCAGTCTTTGCATAAGGAGCTATTGTTGCAGTCAATCCCAAAGACGTAGTATTCTAGCTATCGGCTTGCGCCCTCTAATACTCTCCCCTTATCTTCATGAGTACAGCAGGGAATGCTTCTCTCCATATGTTGTCACCTTGAGTATGTGTGAGTTGTCTGTTGCCTGTGCTTAACAAAAGTTCCTTTGCACTCTTGTTTGCATCAAACGAGTATCTGGCAATCACCTCCATAATAGACTTGGATTCACTGTTCCAATCAGCCTATTTGAGTTCTTTTACAATACCATGTCTGCCACCATCACGTTTTGCTACACTTGGAGATTCATTAAGTATCTGTTCAAAAATGCGTTTACCCTCATCAGTCAATCTTGCTTCTCTCGCATTGCCGGTTAAGTACTTGTCAGAATAGAATACCTTCATAGCCTAGAACAAATTCTCAACTGAATTTATTTGTACAGGCTCACTCTTTTCATGTAAGTATCTAACCAAAGCATTGTGCATAGCGGGATTGGGAATCATGCCATTCATTCCACAGAGTCTCTGTATCAATACACCGTCTAAGGTAAACGGTCTTTGCGCCAAATTACTCAATCCCTCATAACCATTATGTTCCCTTGACCAAATATTGATAGGGCTATTATCGGCGATTACTTCTGGTATAGGAGCTTTATCTAAACTTTTTGTATCTGTAGATTCCTATTCTTGTGAAGAAACCTTGCTTAATGCTTCTTGAACGAAATTGTACAGCTCTGTTCCTCTTGAGGATTTCCCTTCTTCAGAGTCAAGCCACTCTTTGTAAAGAGTTTCTCTGCTAGTTTTGCCATCTGCGTAACCTTTGAAGTAGAATTGTTCTGTTTCTTGTTCATATCCTTCTTTCTTTAATTGTTTAACTAAATCATGGAACTTTTGAACATCGTTTATATCAAAACTCAGTACAGACAGTGTTTTACGGGTTTTGTCATAGCTAAAGTTCTTTATTCCATATTGATTGATCAGCTCTAATGCTTTATTATAGTCGTCTATTCTTATTGCAAAACGAATACCACCGTCTTCTCCAGCCTCTTCTGCTGTGGCAACATCCTGATTAGAAATTGTAGTTTCCTATTGCTCAAATCCCAAATCTCCCATCAATGCCGCAAATAATCTTGCTTTTTTAGGAGTGGTATTAAGTCTAAAAGTAAAACTAGGTTCAACAATGTTACCGCCATCATCAAACTCATAACCTCCAATATTGAACGAAGCTTCATTAAAATTAGCGTCAATACCTAAAGCTAAGGCAATGTTTCTCGCTGCTGAAGCAAAAGAATTTCTCATTCTACTCTATTCCTAAGGACTCATTTTTGAATAATCTTCATAAGTAGTCTTGAAATAGGGAGCAATGGTAGCCGCAATAAGAGAATTCTATTTATTAGAACGCTCAGAAGCTCTATTTATTGCAGTATTTTCTACATCACTTTTTGTGGTATTCAACACATCTGTTTTTTCTACAGGTATGATTGAATCCTCAATATTCTCAGCAAGATGCGGAGTTTCCCAACGTGAGTACTCACTTAACGGAATATTCTCAACTTGCTCAGATAAATCTGTTACAGCAACCATACCTGTAGATCTATCTGTTGTATATGTAACATCTGTAGGATGTCCAGGATAAGACTGCTCTGGATATTTTTGTTCAAACCATATGAGACTAACATCCTCTACCTTAGCACCAGTTCCTTGTTCAAACAGTTGTCTTACACCATTCTAAATAAATTGTATGCCAGACATTCCATTGTGAGCAATATCTTTAGCACTAAAATTCTTTGTCCTAAGATTGTACATATGGATACCACCATCCTTATCGATAAGAATAATATCAGTCATACCCGCTACAGTAGCCTCTGTTCCGTTATAATTAAAGGTTCCTGTGGTTCTTATAGGTGTGGTTGTAACCAGATATTGACCCTCACCATAGGTTTCATTAAACCAGTTCTTTAGTCTTTCAAGATCAGCAAGTATTTCGCGTTTCTATTTTTGACCTATATTGCCATATTGTTTATTGTTGATTTGTTCAATACTCATTCTTGAAGTACCATCAGCCTTCTTGAACATAGTATTAAAATAATCAGTAACCAAATCTTTGGTGTTATTAGCTATCTTTGTAGCATAGCTATGATCACCTTCATAATGTTCCTGAGGAGCGAGTTTAGATAATGTAAAATCAGTAGCAGAGTAGTCTTGTTTCTACTTCTGATAATATTGATTAACCAATTCAATACTACGCTTCATAGCATCACTCATCACAGGTTCAGCATGTACACCTATATGGTTAAGAGGAGAATCCTCGTTACTCTCTGTAACATTATCAGTAATAATGGTAGCAGTATCGGTTGCTCTAGATACAGCCACATATTCAAGCCTTTGTCTTGTAGAAAGGTTACCATATTCTTTAGCGTTAATATCCTCAACTCCGCTAAGATCTCCTAAATCAATATCTTCGGTATTAGTGAGAACAGCATTGGACATATCTTGTTCAACCTCATTAGGCCCTAAATCAGGAACAACTACAGCATTAGCCATATTCTGTCCTGTTCCTGAAGCTCTTTTTGTACCCTCAACTATATCAACATCATCAATCAGCACATGAGTAAAAGTAGAGCCTTGAGATTTATGAGTAGTCATGGCATAACCAAAGTCAATAACTTTACCTTGCAGCCACCTGCCATCCTGGGATTTAATTACATCATTAACAAAGAGGAATTCCTCTATATTTGAAATCTTTTCTTGTATTTCTGCTCTTTGCCATCCTCGAAGGGTCCTTGCTACTCTCCACAATTTATCTTTTTCTTCAGCAAGTTTTGCGACAACCTCTCTATTTTGTTCGTTACGGGTAATGTCAATAAGATTAAAGATATCTTTCTTGCCAGCGCTGTCTTCAAGCGCAATAGGCGTAGCTTCTACCTCAACATCAATATATCCAGATACTCCAGCAAGTCTTCTTTTTATCATAATAGGCTCTTTTACATCAAGAACTTTATATGATTCAGAATTAACAAAACGGTATTCTCCGCCTACATATCCCCAGTTAGCGTAACCCATCATGGGTTCCCCTACACGAGGTATAGCATCGTCATAGCCAAATAAATGCCTAACGTACTCATTGTATCTGGCAACAGCTGCATTAGTATAAGCTAAGATGCGGAAATAGTCGGGATTATCCTTTAACCCTTTGACATAATGATCAATTACATCATTAATACTGCTCCTGTGTTTATTAGAAATAAACGCAACACCTTGTCCTTGGTTATTGAATTGTGACTCATTAGAAAAGTTCTCACCATTTCTAGACCTTGTAGCTTCTTTAAGAATAGCGTTGTCACCAGTCCTCTCAACTTTAGAAAGAGTAACTACATCAATACTCTTATCACGGAATACTTTTGATACCTCGTTCTCTTTAACAGGAGCAAGTTGACCCTTATCTCCAACAAAGATAATTTTGAGATCAAAGTTATTAGCAATTTCCATGATAGTATCATAGTTAAGCTCGTTAATCATTGAAGCTTCATCGATGATAACAACATCTCCGTAATGCAAGAACCTACTATCTCGAATTTTATTGATAAGGTTTCTAGTGTCATAAGCCTTTGTTGCGTCAGTTTCCACAGCAATGCCAAACAACTTATTAAGCGTTCTAGACTTATATCCCTTCTTATTTACACGCTTACCAAGCTCACCAGCAGCCTTATTAGTTGATGCAGAGAATTTAACTGACTTACGCTTTTTCTTCATCATATCAGCAAACATCTCCATAAGGGATGTTTTGCCTGTACCAGCATAACCGCTAAGTGTCATTACTTTCTTACTGCGATCATTCACAAAGTCAGCCATAGCATTAAGGGCGATTACCTACTCTGGATTAGGCTGAAATGGAGCATCTACTGTTATTCCGTTATTAAAGGTAAATGTCTCTTGCCGTTCAGATTGAGCACTATTAGAAGGAGAAGGAGTCATTTGGGGATTTCTCCAACTATTAGCGATATTGAGAAATACGGAATTACGGTCTATATTCCATCCATTCAGATTATCATTCTCTTCAGCTAAATCTGCCTGAAAGTACTCTATAGCCTGGTTATCAAGAATATCCTTGATGACTCTATCCGCATCATTATATAGGCTTGTACGCCTATTTAATCCAAGAGCTTTCTTAATCCAATTGACAAATCTCTACCACAGATTATTAGAAGTAGCGTCTCCTGAAGGCATTCTCTTCATTGCCTCCCTGAGTTCCGGTCTACTCATAAATTCAGCCACAAACTCCTTCTCATTTTTTAACGCATAGAGTTTAGGTACCAGATTATTGGAATCTACATAATCCTGTAACTATCTCATAATTGCGGCAATTTCCTTTTGTAGTCTAGGATTACTCTCAATAGTATCTGACGTAATACCATGAATTATCTCATGCAATATGGTTTTTTGCATAGAACTCTTTGCTGAATTAACATCAGAACCTTTTGTAGCATTTTGATAAATATAAACAGCGCCACCATGTTCTACACTAACACCTTGCACATACCTTCCCCTAAGCGAACTTTCAGTACCTTTATACTCAACAGGCATGTTTGCAGCCTTACCCATCTTAGATTTAGCAAGCTGAGCTATCCTTTTAATAACCCTATCCTCAGTTTCTGCAGCAATCTTATCAAGGGCTTCAGATACTGTCATAGCTTTACCTCCGAAGAAATCATCAGCCAGAGTTTCATGTACTATTCCTTCTCCAGCTTTATCCATATATTGCTCAAGTAGTCTGTTTACTTCTTGAGCTTGATCATAGGGAAGTAACCTTATAGTTGTTTCAGCAACTCGATCTTGCCAAGTTTCTTTCTTTAATAAGAATCTGGGTTTCTTGGTTTCTGTCTCATCAACCTTTGTATCTTCTTCTGCGAGATCTTGGGTTGTTTGCTGTATAACATTCTCATTAAAAGCAATATCCGCATCAATGACAAAGTAATTGCCTTCAGAATCCTTCAGTATATTTCCTCTATTTTCAGGATTAGTGATATCCCCAAGAATAATTTTTCCTTCGAATAAAGTCTAAGAATAATCCTAGGCATTATTTGTTACGCCTAACTCGTTAATAAGAGCCTGTTCTGCTTCAGTTGCAGGTACTTTTTCTCCTATAATAAGAGGTTGTTGAAGTATAATTCTAAAGTTTCCGTCTTTTGTTCTACCAAACCCCAGTATCTCAAGACTAGTGTCAGGAAATATTTGATTATGTAACTCTATCTTCTGCAAAAGAGGTGTTAGATCTCCATCAGAAGCTATTGCACTCATAGCTTTGATAACATATTTACCGTCTTTGCTTATATGTACAATAGATTCTGAACCTTCAGCAGAAACCTCACCATATTCATCTGTTAAATAATCATCAAGGAATTTCCCTTCTGCAAAATCATTCCACCACCAACCATTCTCTTGTGCCCATTGTTGAATAGCACCCTCTTTTAATCTTCGTTCTCTGTTTCTTGCTCTAAATCCTTCGATTGGGGAAAGGGTGTCATCACTCTTTCGCATTGAGCTTTGAACTCTTCTGGTGATAATGGATGCTGCTGCATACGCTTCACTGCTTTTGCTCGTTTCTGACAAGCCTCTTCCCAAGATTTGGGTAATTTCATTTCTTCCATCATTATACTCTTCTATTAAATTATCTAATTGTTCTAATGCTTCATCAGTCCAGTTCCCTGTTTGAATAGCATTGTCTATGTCTTCCAACGCATCCTAAGAATTATTATCTAAGTTCTCAAGATGATAAATAATATCACCATTAGTTCCCTCTTTAGTTGGGAAACTGATTCTATCTGTGTTTAATATAGTAGTTAAATCAGACAGTGAATTAACATCACGTAATTGTCTTACCTCAATTACACGATGACCTATATTGTTCTTCCTGAATTCAGGCAACTGCTCAGATCCAAATATATCACGAATAAACTGGATAAACTTCATGCACCATTCCCTGAACTTATGGTGCTTCTTAAAGTCTCTACCTAAATCTTCTCTAAAATAACGTGCTAGTGCCTGCGTAAGAATTTCACCATCCCTTTGCTCATCAGTAAACTTGGTATAAGATTCCTGCACTTCAGCCCAAAGCCTGGGAAACGTATGCTTTGCCTCATCTAACAGTTTAGTGTATGTATCATACTGCACACTCTTCAACATGTTTACTAAAGGATGTAAGTACTCCTCAAGTAATACATCGGGGTCAGCCATATCATCAGGAAGATAGATGGTGTCTCCAACAATAAACGATGAAGCAAACACATTAAGATGATTATCTTCTATAAATTTATCAAATTGCTCACGTGCAAGGACCTTGCAATTAATGTCAGGGAAAAGCTGGTGCAAGAAGTTCTCTAAACCAACGAACTGCTTGAAGTCCATCATAGAACGGTCTCCACTAACAGCATCCCTCAGATGCATTACACTCGGCGCTTTATCAGTAACCATCTTTGTTCTTGTTAAACCAAAGTTAGTGCCGTGCTCTTGATTAAATCTTGATACAAGAGCGTAAGCACCTTTAAGATTTAAACGTGAACTTTGTGAGATTATTTCCTGAAGAAGATTCTTTCTATGGTTTCTTAGTCTATAGTAATTGATATTGTATCTAATATCATTATTTTCAGTAGAGAAAGTTCCTATGTTATCTGTTGCTGATTTTATTTGATTAGGAGAAAATACAACATATTCTTGCCCCCAATTTTCAAATCCTTGTCTCAAGTATGTCAAACTTTTCTTAAATATTTCCTTTCTAGCGTTCCGATTAGGATAATTCTCATATTTTCTAGTAAGTGTGTGTAACTCATCTTGCCACCCATCATATCCAACAAGTGGAACAAGACCATCTGCATCCTTGCTAGGAGTGAAATATTTTTTTCTTCCTATAGAACTTATATTACTTTCTTCTGGATTACGGATATTAAGAAATACTGGTATAGCTCTATCACCCCAATCCTTCATTTCTTTCTGTTCATAAGATAAAAAGAATGCAGCTTCTCTACCATAGTCCCAACTTTGAGACCAGTTCTGTCCTGTTCTACTTAAATCAAAAACAGTGAATGATTCGCTATCGGTGTGATGATAAACTACTTTTGGTTCACCATTCACATCAACAACTTTAGAGACGTCGGTACCATCTAATAAATCAGAAATATACCCTGTTGTATTGATAACTTTATCTGGAGAAACAGTTAACATAGCATGGTTAATGGAATCTTTCCATTCCTGTTTATCTGCTTCATCGTGCTCTCCTCTTTGATGACTTCTCTCAATAAATTCAGCGTCTGAGATGTTAGTTACAACATCTAAGTCATTGCTTCTGTCTCTAAGAAAATGCATATCACTGACAAGAAGTTTACGACCACTGTTAATAGCTTCTTGTCTTGCTTCATCAAATAATTTATCAAGCTCCTGATTATATGTCTGTTTGCCTATTCTACGCTTTAAAGCTTCACGCTCTTTAAGATCTCCGAGTCTAGACTTATATTCTGAATCAAAGTCAATAACATCGTTTCTACCCTGATTATAAAGATATGTCTTACCAGTTCCAGGATGACCCCAAACAACAGTAGCGTTTTTGATTTTTTGATAAGTCAACCAATCTCCAAACCAATTCCTGAAATTCTATGTTCTGACTTGCAACCATTGACGTTCAGTAAGATTAGACTTCTTTCCATTAGGTGCTTGCATAAAGTTACCATCAAGGATAGCCTGTCGCTTAATCTGCATCATTTCTTGAGTGTATCTGTAACTATGGTTGTTAGCAGACAAATCCTTTACAGGCTCTTTGATGTTAAGAACATACTTTCCTTGATTATCAACATAGTGAATAATAGAAGACTCAGGGAAAAACTGAGCAGCTTTATCATGAGCCTCACTTAATTCTTCTTTAGTTTCGTATTCCTTAGGATAATTATATTCTTGTCTCCAGAGCCTAATAACATTATCACTAGACTCCTGATACATAACATTGCCTAACTCTTGTTGAATATATTCATCACTCGGGTCACCGTCTTCTTGATTAGTCTATATTCTATACTTATGGATTATCTGTTCTAGCTTACTTTCGCTTACTCCATTTCTTTCAGCTTGTTGCTTGAATTCAGGACTATTTAAATTTACACAGAGCATATCTTCTTGTTTGTTTTTATTTAATGCACAAAGATACAAACCTTGACTCTAAGAACGCTGTATGATAATGATTAATATAGATTTATCTAAACAGCGTCCTTAGTAAAGTCAAGTGTAAAAAATGAAGAGAGGAGGAGAGAGATTTGGGTTAGTAAATAACAGTATCCATCTTTACCTTACCTCCAGGTGTAATCACCTTAAAATGTAATGTATGAAGAACACTACCATAAAGTTCTGTCTCATTAAGTATAGATTCTTCCATATTCTCAAAATTCTCAACAGTCTCCATCCGTACTTCTACTTTATCTCCAGTATTACGTACTTTCTGAAGTTGTTTCTTAACTTTGTCACACCAAGTGTCATTGTGGCATAGGTACTCTTTTCTTCGTTCATCTTCCTTATACCACTTACCTCTTTTACCACACACATCAGCAACATAAAGCTTAGTTTCGATATTATCTAAGCTAAAGTCTATACACCCGTATTTACTAATCCAAGCAATCAGTTGCTTAAATTTACTACAAGGTTTCTTAAGGAACAATATACCCTTGATATAGCCATACCGCTCAATAGGATAAAGATTGACTCCTCTCATGTGAACCATCTTTATCATTTCTGTATACCATTTTTCAGGAATATAAGCATCTACAGATGGAATAAATTCCATTGATGGACATTTAGCCAATCTGACTCTTTTGACAGCATTGTTGAAGATCTCAGTAAACTCTTCAACACTCATCTCACGTTTATTTAACGCTATCATATCAATCCTTCCTTTTGTAGTATACATCAGGCTCAGGTATCACCTCAAATGCCTCACTGTTTTCACCAATGTCTGACCAGCCTTGCATCTCAGAGAAACTTTGATAGGCACCTCGAATACCAAGATAGCCATCTTCAAGCTGGTATACTCTAGTAGCTATACTATACCAACGATGTTCATCCAGATCCTGATGCTCTTTAACCATCTCGCCATCAATCAGTTCCTCAGCAGTAAAGATACTGTACAAAGGTTCATCACTATTATTAATCTTATCAATCGCTTCCTTTACTTTCATAACAAATTAATCAATAAAAAGTTCATTCTTTTCCATACTTAGTAGAGCATTACCACAAGTAATCCTGTCTTCATCTTCTTCCTTAGAAGGAATAAAGACAATTACTTCCCAACCTTCGTCAAGCAAAGGTTGCTCAAATTGACGATATACGTCATACTTATAGTAACCTTCAGGAGTACCTATTCCGTTAGCATTAGCTTCGTTGGTTTCATGAATAGGAGTAATCTTAACAATAAACTTCTCCTTATCAAACAGTTTACTCAGTTCTTTAGCATCAAGAATTGTAGTATCTGTCACAGGAAAGTTCAATGTATATTTCCTTCCCTTAGGCATAGGCAGATTTCTGCATATCTCAGAAATTTCCTCAAGAGTTAAAGAACACCCTCTAAACAACCTGTTCCTTTGCTGTTCATCTGTAGAGTTAATACTCAACTGCAGTCCTGCTTCTCCATTATAATTCTCATTCTTGATATAACAGAACTTCTGAAGAATATCAGCTAACTTATCCTTACCAAGCCCTTTAGGACACATTGTAGTAAATACAGGATGAATGGTGTCTGCTTTCATCATACTGTTCACCAATGTTCTTAAATCATAAACAAGGAATTCAAATACATTATCAGCATTGAATGAAGGCTCACCCATCCTAGCAAGATGTAGATTAAACCTGTTAGTATATTTACATCCACTCTTCACAATAGCGTCTGCTACTTCCTCACAAAGTTCTGCTCTAGAAGCATTGCCTTTAAACTTCACTTTAGGACAGTCACAGAACATACAGTTCATAGGACACCCCTTTTGCGTAGAAATAGTTACCACAAGCTTATCACTAAGATTCACCTCGTGGTGGGGAACTGAGTTAATCTCCTTCTTAAATCCTAAGAAATCAGCTTTGATATTATTCTCTTTACCGTAGTCACCTACATACAAATACTCAAGAGTTTTATCTGTATTGCAGTAGATAGCTCCAGTTCTAGTCTTAAATTCCTTAATCATAATTAGTCTTTACTTAACCAATCTCTGACATCCATCAAAGCGCATCCCAACAGGTTCTCACCTTTCCATTGATCAACAGTACCCTTCATAGCCGTTTCCCTATCTAGGCCGATACCCCAAATATTATCATAAGGGCTGGCTTCAACCAAAATGGCATCACCGGTGGAGAGCAAGAATGCTTTAAGTTCTGGATTCTGTCCGAACTTAGCTTTATTTCCCTCTACTACAATGTTATATTTTCTGGTATTCCATAACTCGGGATCAAAACCTTTAATCATACGCCCTAACTTTTTGTAATCATGCGGATGATTTGAAGCCATAATCTCTAAGTATATCTTTTGATCTCCGAACAATAAGGCTTTGTTGGCCATCATAAACTGTTCAGCAGTATGATATTTTGTATCATTCACTTCGAAAGAACAGTCATACCATTGGCTTAAACACGCAGCAGTTATCTTTTTAGGATTAGGCGTATGCCCCCAGAAGTAAATGATCTTTCTACTAGGATCTTGAGATAAAATATTCTTAATGCTCTCAATAGTATACATAATCAGTCTTTGTTAAACGATGTTCCTATTACACTCTCATCAAAATAAGTCTTCCAGTGATTACATGTATCATCAGGTTCCACACTTACAAACCCATCTCTACAACAGTAATCACGAATATCTACAGATACCGCAGTAATCCATATAGGCATATTACGATGGTATCTGCATGTAGAACAAGTTCCATTTTCCATTATAATTCAAGGTTAAGTTTATCTTTAAACTCATTCCAGGCTAATTGAGCAAGGTGTTGCATATCAGGATGCGGTTTACCTGTAGTACCCCTTAATCTTAAATCAAAGAAACATTCCCAATCATCTTCAAATCCTGTCATTACTATCTCAGTTTTTGTAGCATTAGGCAGTACACTTCTTGCTTGCTGAGGAGTCCAACCTAAATCAAGTAATTTGAAATAATATTTTTCTGTATCTCGTAAAGCATGATTAAAATAATCTCCATCGAACTCATCAATCCCATTATACACGCCACTCAGTAGCATATTCCATGATGGTTCTATAAATGTTATTTTATGATTAAACTTATCCTTACTATAGTTACAATACCTTTGAGACTCTTGGGCAAATGAAAATACTTTATGTCTTACCAGCTCATGAGATACACCTCTATCAGTAATAAACTTCATAGTATACCTCTTAGTGTGATACTCTGTAGGTTCGCACAGAAACTGTAAATCATCTAACCAACCATTCTCTACTAAGACTCTGTAGTTAGTAGTTACAGCAACTGCTTTACCACCATTAACTTCACAGACTACACCTGACTTTGAGTAAGGATTATGGTAATACTTACCCCAACCATTTGCCTCAATAGGAAGTATAGTTTCTAAAGGCATTGCTAGATATACAGTACCATGCTCAAGCATTGCAGTGTGATTGGACTTAATCATCCTCTCTACAAAGCCCTTAGAAGAAGAGTCTGTTATTTTATCTTCTGACTTGTAACAGACTCTTCCACATCTTTCTATTTGTTTGTACATTCCATCAAGACCATTTTCCTGAGGAATATATTCAACGCTTGGCTTAACAAACTTCATCGTGCTTTCACTTTACTTAAAACATAAGTATATTGCTCCTCACACATCTCACCAGAGTTCTCATGTTGCCACTTATGCCCAGTAAGATAACCTACACAACTATCTTCATTACCTTTATGGTAATGCCTGAATACATTAGGTTTATACTTGACTTTATTCTCAATCCACTCCTTAGCGGCTTTCCTTGTCTTGAACAGTTCTGACTGAATCATTACCTCCTCATCTTCCAAGTCTCCTTTGCGCCAAGCTTCCCTGTAATGAAATACTTCTACTTTATACATAACATCTTAATTTATAAGTTAATCAAATCCTTGCTCTATTTGGTCATTTAATACAGCGACAATCTCATTAGGATCTTTAAATAAATGTTCTTCAAACACAGTTTCTGAATCCTGAAGACCATTTACACGTAGAACATACTTTATTCCCGTGAAAGATCTCTGTAGATCATCATATACACTCTTGTATACATCATGCTCAATCTTAACCTCACGTACAACACCTTTGGTAATATCATGATTTATATCAAGAAAATATGCGGTATCTCCAACATCAAACCTCGTCTCTACTGTCAGTATCATTTTGCTCAGGTTCAATATACTCAATATCCATCTCAGTCAAGGATTCAATCTTCATATCATATCCCTCCCTGCTGAGTTGCTGTACTCTTGTGTTACACTCTGTAAGATCAGCAGCCATCAACATAACCTTATACCTGGTTGATTTCTCATCACCAACTTCGTCAATCCAACTGTCTTTCAAAGTAGCCACATAAGACTTATCGCCTTCAAACTGGGTAGCAACCTCCTTAATGGAACTGATTTTGCATGAGATAATGTCTGCGTCGCTAATCAGATGTGAGTTCTGAAGCACATTAAGATGGTTGATAACTACTGCAAGTGCATCTACAAGGTTCTCACTGTCAGTTAGTAGGGTAGTGGTGTGTTTGTAAACTTTACCATCTACCTCTTTACTGATCTTTACTCTGGTTTCTATTAGCATAATCTTTTAATGAAATGTATGATTGGTTATTCTTAAGTCCATACTTCATATAACCTTCCCTTAATTCAGACAATCTCTGAATTATCTGGGATGCAGTCCAATCATTAGGGATTGGAAGCAAGGGGACTCCATTAGCAGCAATATAAAGCTCATTGTCAAAGTCTTTAAGCCTAATTGCTGACCTGGATTCCAGGAACATGTTCTTCTCCTTTAAGGAGAATCTCTTCATTTTCAACGTTCTTATCAATTCCATAAACTGTTATTTTATCGGTTAAACGTTTACTTATAGAACTTGCTTTAAACAAAGTCTCCCATTCTTCAAGAAATAGTTCTGGCAGTTGAGCAATATCATAATCATCCTGTTCAGCAAGATGAAGAACATATCTCAAATTATGAAGGTATCTCTTGAGTGTATCTTCTTCACTATGTTCCATATCACATAAACAGGAATACAACTTTGTCTTGACCAATCTGCAGTATTTTCTCTTCATCCAAATTTCCTTATACTTATCTCTCTGCTGATCAACTATATCACGTATTTCCTTACGCTCTTCAAGGTAATAAGGATTCTTAGCATAATTCAAATTATCAAGAATTGATTTGCATTTGCCTAAACCTGCTTTGCCATAATATCCTGAAGGCTGTTTAAGGATACCTAACACCCTATAAATGGATTTAACAGCAGTCATTACACGCTGCTTATCATTCTCAAGTGCTTCAGTCAGGTAAGGAAGTTCCATATTTACTGTAATACCTACATTCCCCATAGGCTTAGCTGTAATATGATAACCACAACAAGCTTCACACCAATAAATTCTTGAAGGTATTTTATCGTCAAAATTATTTCTGTTCCATTTGATAAAGTTCTGCGCTTCTTTCTCAGTATCAAACTTCATCTTTTGACGCTGGCAATCAACACAGAATACTCTATTCCTGTTCTTAGGTTTAATTCCCTTGTTCTGCCTATATTTATCTCTATCGTGTCTCATAGTTTATAAATCTTCATCAGCAAACAGACTCAATTGGACCTGAACGAGGTCTCTAATTATCTTGTTTGCCTCTTCTATATAGTATTGATAATTGATGTGTCTCTCTGTAATTGGCGTATCATCAAACTCATTAAGTATTGTTACTCCTGATTTAGCTAGCATATTATTGTATGATTTCCCGTCTGCCTTATAAAGCTTTCTTCCATTAGTTGATGCGTACCATCTGTTTATCTGCTGCACAGGCTCATCTCCATAGATAACTTTAAATCTCTTATCCACCCTCTGAGACATTAGAAAATCATTGATATCAGATGAAGACATAATGTAATCCCTCACAGGTTGCCCTGTTCTAAAGTAATTGATAACAGATTTTGGGATAATAAGTGGAGACAAGCCTTTGTCTATTGTTGTATGCGTAATAAACATCCCTCTTTTCTCGACAGAACCATCATTAAGAACGCAAAAGTAATCATTTACAGAACATTGGTAGAATTCCTTATATTCATCACCTTCAAAAGTAAGTTTGGATATCGATTCAACCTCTTTAATATACTCATGTATGCGTTCTCTATATTTCTTCTTAGCAATAAACACGACGCCATCAGTATTTACCTGGATAATCTTGGTATTTACCTTAAGGAGCCTGTCTATAAGCATAAGAAGAAACAATTGACAGTTTATTCTTATCTTAAAAATACTTTTAGGATCATACATCCACGAGCCTTGACTCTGCATTTTACCCATAGGTATGTTAAGCACATCCTTCAAGAATTTGCTTTTTAGAACATTGCCGGAATGTTTTGCTTTAACCCTCTCTTTCCTAATGTCAATGAACAAATCCCTAAAACCAGTTAGATGCTGCGGCGTAAAGTTCCATTCAATAGCCATAGTAGGATACTGGGATACTGCATCCCAATGTCCTATATATTCATCTTCAGCGGGTTTGAATATGCCTGGTGTATTAATTGAATGGATACCGCCAACGCCTACAGAATAGACAACATTTCTAATACAAAACTTATTCTCATATCCCTTTCGTTCAAGGGTGGATACAGTCTGCTTCCTCATGTCTTCCAAAATTTCCTGTAATTTAGGATGGTCGTACTTAATGATAGGCAGTATGATTTCATTCAAGTTAACTGTGTCAGCAGGAGTTTTCATTGCATAGAGTGTAGCTCTATCTATATGCATAACTTCCATACATTCTTTAGCAAGATATTCTTCTGCAAGCCTTGGTTTGCTTAATGATAGGCAGTTTATATTCCATTCATTCTCAATGAACAGCCTCATCTTAATATCTTCCTTACTCATGTTAAGCAGCATCTCTGTGCTGTCAACATCGTTGATATTATATTTTATGGCATCATCAATCATTTCAGGAGGAAGAGGTTTTCTGAAATCCCAATTAAACTCAAGTACATTCGGATAATTCATAATCACCTGAAGAAACTTTAAGTTAACTCTTTTCTTTGATGAGAACAACATCCTAATAAGATCCATTGAGAAGAAGCATTTGTCATTCATATATCTGGCAAAAGGATTAGGCCCTTCAGGTCTTTCGTTGGTATACTTAATCAAGTCACTAGAGAACTTGAAAATATTATACAGAAGACCACTAACCAGATTATATTCATTATGCCACTCAAGAAAATGCATGATAACAATATCATCATAACCTATGTTATTGTATCCGCAGAATAATGGAGCCTTGGGATGTCTGCCTTTTGAGAAAAATTCATACAATTGTTCAGACTGATTTTTGCGTTCAGATATCTCAAAGATATGATACTTACCGCTTTCTGTATTTTTACATGTACACAGAAAGACATTGGGAAACACCTCAATATCATAAACAAAGACAGTTCTTCCTTTAATAATCATAATCTTTAATAAAATAAAATCAACCTAGGGGAGCATACACTCCCCCAAGTTGACTGCTCAACAGTATTTCTGTAACTACTTATATGGCAATAATAAAACATCATGAGTATGCAATCCTTCTCCTTCTTAGAAATACTGTCTATCCAACACTTAACTTCCCAATCAAGCTTTGGAATACGCTATTAATGATTCAAAGTCCAAAACATACTTATATGTATTGAAGAACTTTGAGCCTATGATACCATGTAATGTGACACCACTTTCAGACTTAATCTTACCAAAAGCCTCTTTCATATCACAGATAAGGTATTCATAAGGAAAATCACTATCTCCATAAGATAAGGAAATATCACACTTCTTTACTCTTTGACAGTTACCTTCCATACCATAAAGAGAACTCTCTTTATTAGTCAGCTTGTGTTCTATTCTATTAAGAACATTGCTGTCAATAATACTATCATTAGACCCAGTATCAAGTAAGAAGTTAAAGTTGTTATCTCCTTGATACAAAGTAATAATAGGGAGTTCAGTTAACTGAAAACCAGGCTTAAATGATATTATCTCAGGCTGTTTAGCTTCAGCTTGATCAGCAGCATCAGAGGTTTCAACAAGAGTGATGTTTTCCTTATCTTCCTTATTTCTCCTTGTAAATAGTGCGCTTAATATTTGTTTTACTTTCATTGTGTTTTCCTGTTAAATTAAAGGTTCAGTTTATAATTATCTGTACCTTCTCCAAATCCACCACGAGGTGCGTTATCCAGATGGTCTACCTTAACCAGCTTAGCAGGACCTGAGAACAACCATTTCAGTTTCTGGCATACCGTTGCCTTCTGGCTTAACTGGATTCTGAACTGGCAAATTCTAGTGCCTTTAGGGATTGTTACGTCTCTAGTGGCTACAACAGGAAATTTCCATTCATCTTTCTCTGAACTATAGCTACTGTCAATCAGTCCTACAGAGTTGGTCTGAATAAGCCCATATTTGCCAAAGGTACTGCTTCTTGGAATAACGATAGCCTCATATCCTTTAGGCAGTTCCATGCATACGCCAAGGGGAATCAAGGTGGATTGGAATACTACATTACGTTTATACTTGAGTTTTTCTTCCTCAGTCATGGGATTTTTCTTGGTACTATACTTCAATGCTGTACCTACAGGAGCAAAGAGTTTAATGTCCTTTGCGGTACATAAGTCATACCATTCACCATTATCAAACGAGTGAGGGAAACATTCTACAGTCTTTTCAAATACTTTTATCTTCATTATTTTCAGTCTTTAGTTTTAAACAATTAATAATATTTACACCTTCAATGTCAATGCCATCTGGCACTTTAGGTCTATCGTCAAGATAATGCCTTAATTCTTTACCTATCTCAAATGGGTCTCTATATTCTTTACCTTCTTCATCAATAAGGGTACCATACACTTTAGTATAAGGAAACTCCCAAACTAAGGGTGTGAGCGTTTCTTTGTTAACTACGATAAACCTGAAGTTCAGTAACTCAAAGTCCTTGAAATACTCATCCTTGTCAAGAGTATTCCTTAACAGTCTCCAATACAAACGTGCTTGCCAACTGTAGCCCCACTTAAGAAAGCTATGTTCAAAATGATACTCAGGAGAGCCACTGGTCTTAAGGTCAACTGGGAGTATAACTTTCCTATCATAATCTACAACTACTAAATCCAGCATTCCACGATACTCAACTCCTTCAAGCTCAGCTTTGAACTTCAGCTGATAATATCTTTTGATATTACTGAAAGGTTCATCAGGCATAAAGTAACGCATGGTACTAGGACTCTCTTTAAGAGCATTGACCATAGCAAGTACTTTAGCATAAGTGTCAGCACTTACAATCTCTTTATCTCCTGCAAGATATTTGAGGTTATAATACTGAGAACAATCTTTAATAATGTTACTGATATTAACAGCATCGCTTCTGTTACTATAATAACCGACACTACGAATTACTGAAGCAAACTCTTGTTTAGGTATTGCGGAAAGTCCTGCATAATCCTTACTGTAATTTTCAAAGAGTTTATCAACAATCTGCTGCTGCTTGTCTCCCAAAGAAGGAAAATCAGCAACATAAAATCTTTGATTAAACTCTTCTTCACCACCTGTAATCAAATCATCTACCATAGAACCTCTTGTAAGGGCTGGTGTGGAGATATGCTCAAACAGTGTGTCAAGGCAATCAAACCCTTCCTTCTCATATTTACCTAAAGTGGATTGGGATAGGGCAGGATCATCTCTGTAGACTTCTTCAGTTACATTCCACGATATCTCATTCAGTTCCTTTTGTATCTTCTCCATTATATTCCTATAAATTTTTAATGATTTCCACTGCTTGTTGTACATGAACTTTTGAGAACACTTCAAAATAAATGCTGTTAGGTACATTCTTCTCAAGGTATTCTCGAAAGAGCTTTCTCTTTATCAGATATACCTCAGTCTCCATTCCTTTAGCCTCTATGATAATCAGATATCCTTTGTGCTTAAACTGAAAGTCAGGAGTATAAGTAGTATCTAACAATTTTTTATTATCCAATTTAAGAGCTGTAACATTACTATGCTTAGTCTTCTTCTTCCTGTTGTAAAACGGTATAGTGGGCTTAAAACCTCTCCATAACACATACTTACAAGGTTCATATTGGATATTAAAACCCGCTTCTTTAAAAGTTTTATACACAACAGCTTCCAGTCTACTCTTAAAGTCAACTCCGTCATAAGTTAAAGGAGTGGCATTCTTCACTTTTTTATTCGCCTTTGAATCTTTAGTGCTCTTGTTCCTCGGCAGTGTGTTCTTCCTGGAACCATTTGATTTCCTCTTCTTTTCCATTAATACTTCTTATGATATCATTCACGCTTCTCCATATACCACTGGGCATGGAGGTTTTCATTCTTGCATAATAAGCAGGATGTTTATCCATAAGGACATAATTGTGCCTCTTATCTATACAATCCTTGAGTGATTGGGCTTCAGATCCAAGTAACACATATACAATACCTGCCTTACGCTTAGAGAGATTA
>Ga0310695_10006333_pt1 | contig 19667 bp, 13 predicted proteins | sample RumenRJG_04DNA_FD_203882 | JGI IMG/M metagenome (GOLD analysis project Ga0310695, IMG submission 203882) | Bovine rumen microbial communities from Lethbridge, Alberta, Canada - RJG_04 (v2) (version 2) | ecosystem: Host-associated > Mammals > Digestive system > Stomach > Rumen | place: Canada...
AGGCAAAGATAAGGTGGTTATAGCGTGAGGGTCCCACCTCTTCCCATTCCGAACAGAGAAGTTAAGCCTCACCACGCCGATGGTACTGCGAAAGTGGGAGAGTAGGTAACCGCCCCCTAAGAGGGAGTCACTGTTAAAACAGCGGCTCCCTCGTTTTTTTTGTTGCCGGGCAAAGCGTGAGTGTCACCCCCGTACCCGTTCCCGGCACAGAGCCCTAAGCGTCACCACGCCGGTGGTCAGCGACATGGGACGGCGTAGGTAACCGCCCCCTAAGAGGGAGTCACTGGTAAAACAGCGGCTCCCTCGTTTTTTTATACCCCGCCGGGCTGGACAAACTGGAGGAACTGGACATACTGGACAGGCTGGAGGAGGCGTTGACAACGACACATACTGGCCGGGCTGGACTGGAGAGCACTCGAGTGCAGCCGCTGGTTTGGACAGGGCTGGAGTGGATGGGTCACTGGACAGGAAGGATGGGACAGGAGAGATTTTGTCCCCTGGTTGAAGTGGTGCTTGAGTTTTTTTTGTAATTTAGCGACTTTGAATCAAGTGATAATAATCATTTCCAAAATCATTTATAGTGTGATGAAAACAAGAGATATAGCCTTAACGCTTCTTACGGTAATGGCATTGGCTGCTCCTGCAGCATCGTTCGCCATGATGGAGACGGTCTACTCTCCTAGCAGGAACATTGCTGTGAACTTTGATGTAAAGGATGGCGTGCCTGTCTATGATGTGGTTTTTAATGGCCGTCAGGTAATCAAGGAGAGCCGCTTGGGACTGGAACTGAACAGTGCCAAAGGCAATGGCGAATTCAACAATTTTGACAACAAGCAATCGGTGGATCAGAATTCGTTGTATGACGGGTTCTCACTATTGACAGCCAAGTATTCATCGTTTGATGATACCTGGCAGCCCGTGTGGGGTGAGGAAAGCAGCATCCGCAATCACTATAACGAGTTGGCCGTCACGCTCAACCAGAGCGACTTGAAACGCTACATTATCATCAGGTTCCGTGTCTATGATGATGGTCTGGGCTTCCGTTATGAGTTCCCGCAGCAGCCCAATCTCACCTATTTTGTCATCAAAGAGGAACACTCACAGTTCGCCATGCCCGGTGACATGACGGCATGGTGGATTGCCGGCGACTATGACACCCAGGAGTATGAGTTCACCTGCTCGCGCCTGAGTGAGATAAGGAGCCTGTTCGGCAGCAAAATCACCCCCAACGCGTCGCAGACGCAGTTCAGCAACACGGGTGTGCAGACCGCCCTCCAACTCAAGACCGATGACGGGATTTTCATCAATCTGCACGAGGCAGCCCTGGTGGATTACCCCTGCATGCACCTGAACCTTGATGACAGGAATATGGTGTTTGAATCATGGCTAACGCCTGACGCTCAAGGCAATAAGGGCTACATGCAGACACCTTGCCACACCCCGTGGCGCACCATCATGATTGTGGATGATGCCCGCAAGGTACTAGCTTCCCGACTCATTCTGAACCTGAACGAGCCTTGTAAAATCGAGGATACATCGTGGATTAAACCCGTGAAGTACATGGGTGTGTGGTGGGAACTCATCACCGGCAAGAACACTTGGAACTACACCGACCAGTTGCCCTCGGTAAAACTTGGTGAGACCGATTACAGCAGCCTGAAACCCAACGGGCGTCACGGCGCCTGCAACGAGAATGTCAAGCGCTACATCGACTTTGCCGCCGAGCACGGCTTTGACCAACTGCTCATTGAGGGTTGGAACGAAGGATGGGAGGACTGGTTTGGTAACAGCAAGGACTATGTGTTTGACTTTGTCACGCCTTATCCCGACTTTGACATCAAGATGCTCAACGACTACGCCCACAGCAAGGGCATGCGCCTGATGATGCATCACGAGACCTCGTCGAGTATCCGCAACTATGAGCGGCACCTTGAGGCTGCTTATGACTTGATGGACAAGTATGGCTATAATTCGGTGAAGAGTGGCTATGTGGGCAACATCATTCCGCGTGGCGAGCATCATTATGGCCAGTGGATGGTCAACCACTACCAGTACTGTGTCGAGCAGGCCGCCAAGCACCACATCATGGTCAATGCCCACGAGGCTGTAAGGCCTACGGGACTGTGCCGCACCTGGCCCAACCTGATTGGTAATGAGAGCGCTTTGGGTACAGAGTATCAGGCCTTTGCTGGAACTCAACCGGGTCACACCGCCATCTTGCCTTTCACGCGCTTGCAGGGCGGACCGATGGACTACACACCGGGTATCTTTGAGATGGATCTGGCAAAGTTCTCTCCCGAGAAGCAGACCCATGTGCTGTCGACCATCTGCGGGCAGTTGGCGCTCTATGTGACGCTCTACAGCCCCCTGCAGATGGCCGCCGACCTGCCTGAGAACTATGCCCCCTTCATGGATGCGTTCCAGTTCATCAAGGATGTGCCGGTGGAGTGGGAGCGCTCGGTTTATATGGAGGCTGCTCCGATGGAGTATGTCACCATCGCCCGCAAGGACAAGAATAGTGACGCGTGGTATCTGGGCAGCGTGACCGACGCAAAGCCTCATGACAGCGTCCTCAAACTCGATTTCCTGGATGAGGGGCGCAAGTACGAGGCTACTATATATGCCGATGCCAAGAACGCTGATTACAAGACCAATCCGCAGGCCTATGTCATTACCAAGAAGAAGGTGACCGCCAAGTCGACGCTCAAACTCCATAGCGCACCCGGCGGAGGCTTTGCCGTCAGCATCAAGCCCCTGTAATGATTCGAGTCCTAGGCAATTGCTTGGGACTCGAAGTTTAGGGTTTAGGGAGGCATCCGCTTTTTTTGCCTGCTAGTGCTGTGGCTTTGCTTTCTGTCACCACGGGCGTGGTGGCGTGGCCGTTAACGCATTGTGGCCTGTCCGGTATCACCGGGCAGGCCACAATGCGTAAAAAAAAGAATGGGCAACCAGCCGAAGCATGGTCACCCAAATCCTCTCTCCACTGCGGTGTGTACGTGACTCGAACACGCGACCCCCTGCGTGACAGGCAGGTATTCTAACCAACTGAACTAACACACCAACATGTGAGTGCCAATCGAATTTTCTTTCTCAAAGCGACTGCAAAGGTACTGCAACTTTTTGAACTGACAAAGGATTTTGCGAGAAAAAATCGAAAATTTTTTCGATTTCGGTGCAAACCATTGATTTTTAATATATTAGTACATGTCAATAAATTCGGATGCTTTCATTAATGAGTATCCATATGGGTAGATGAGATTAGTCTTTTTTTCCACCATATAGGGATAGATAGTGACATCTATAGATCCTTGAGCGAAACTGGCTATCTCATAGGGCTGATAAACGGCATGTAGGGCGCCGTCTTCAAAGTAGAAACTTGAGGGGGCAGGAGGCAGTCCGTCCTCGGGCAGAAAGAGGTTTTCGGAGGTATAACCTAATTGCTCGGTGATGGCATTCAAAATAATGGGCCGGAGTGCATCCATGTCATTGACAACTTGATCAAGAGTTACCACTTTATTGAGTAACATGTCGTAAGTCAGGTAGTCGTTGGCAAACATACCATGTGCTGCTCCGGCATAATAGTCGTTATAAAAAATGTGGAATGTGGCAAAACGGCTATTGATGTCCTGGAGTTTTATTATTCGCGTTGATATGTTGGCACTCTGGCCATTGAGTGAGGCCTCTTCAACCAACTTGCAATCTTTGCCTAGATTATGCTTGTTCCCTTCCATATCGGTGTACAGGAAGTAATTGATCGCTTGATTCATGTCATGGATATCATCCTTTCCTGTCACTTCCTCGATGAGCGCCTGTTGCAGGCTGACACAATCTTTACCATTAAGCATGACGGGCCACATGGCTTGGATTGAGTTTTTGTTGTAGGCAGTCATTCCGTCCAGGGTATATTGTAGGATGACATATTGCCGGATTTGATAAAACTGGCACATGTTGTCAAATGTTGCTTGACCCGATGCTGATGCTATCCATGCCAGTGACAAGATAGCCAGCGCAATGAGGGATTTCTTGTTCATGACTCAGTAGATTTAGTGATTGGTTATTCTGTCAATTCCAACAATTCCAAGCCATAAGGGGTGAACAGAGTTTTTATTTCCTCCGGCTTGAGCAGATAAGGATAAATCGGGGCGTCAATCATGCCTTGGGCATAACTGGCGATTTCATAGACTTGGTATACAACATGCAGCACCGAGCCGTCAATGAAGAAGTCACGGGGCAACGGCAACAGTCCGTTATCGGGAAGAATCAGATCCTCAGTGTCGAAGTTGAGGGTTTGCTTGATGGATTTGAGTGTCACCGTGCGCAGCAGGGCGGTGTCGGCGATGATGTCGTCCAGGGTGATGCCCTTTTCGGTCTTGAGGTCGTAGGTGGCATAGTTGTTGGCATAGATGCCATGGGCTCCTCCTGCCATATAGGAATAGGTGGAAAGGCGGTAGGTGAGCAGTCGGTCGGTGAAGTCTTCCATGACGACATTGACCTCGCTGGTCGAGAGCTTGTTGTCGTCATACTTGACGGCCTTGACCGGCACGAGCCTCTTGGCATCGACCTCGGTGTAATTGCTGGGATCGAGCAGAAAGTCGACAACCTTGTCCAGTTGGTTGAGACCGCCGCTGTCGGTCATGGCGGTGAAGAGAGCCTGCTGGAGTGCCGTACTGGGCTTGCCGTTGATGACCTCGGGCCATAGCGCCTTGAATGAGTTGTCAAAATAGAGCGTGTCACCCTCATCATCACAGTAGGAGTACATCTTCTCAAACTTGATGTTACTGAATTGGCACAGCGTGCTGTCGTTACTGCTGCTCTTGCTGCCAGAGGCGTTGCTGCCGCACGAGCACATCAATAATATGGCCACAGCCAGTAGTGAGAAAAGGGGATTCTTGTTCATAGTCAGTAATTTGTTTAGTGTTATGCCCGCAAAGTTATATAATATTCTGCCTAAATACAAAAAAAATCCTCGACTCTCGTCGGGGATTGCTTAACTAATTAACCTTCTAATACCATTAACATAAACCTTAAACTTTCTTGAAAAAGCAACTGTCTCACGACACTTGGATTTTCATAACCTTAAAAACTATTACCATGAAAAACCAATGCAAAAATAGTGCAAATATGTTTTATAACATACTTTTTGGACATAAAATGGCCAGAAATTAACAAAAATTTACAGCAGGATGCTACTTCTGCTGTGAATTTTAAATCTGTTAACAATTCCGGCCTCTTATCGCTTGGTGAGCGTGGCGAAGTAAATCATGTCGATTTCCTCGTAGGAGAAGTCCCCGCTGAAGAAGTTGCCCGTCTTGAGTTTCAGGCAGTCGGACAGGCGCTGCAACGCCTGCTCAAACATCAGCTGGTGGTCAAATGCCAGCTGCGGCAACTGGTTGATGGGGAACCACTTGGCCACACGGGCATCGTCGGCACCCTGCACATCGCTCACGCGGGCCAGGGTGAAATAGGCGATGGAGATGACGCGCTCGCGCGGGTCGCGGTCGGGCGTGGCAAAGGCGCCCAGCTGCTCGATGTTGGTGACCCGCAGGCCTGTCTCTTCCATGAGTTCGCGGCGCGCGCCGTCGGGGGCGTCCTCATCGATGTTGAGGAATCCGCCCGGGAATGCCCAGCAACCCTTGTAGGGCTCGCCGCCGCGCTCGATGAGCAGCACATTGAGATGGAGCCCGTCATAGCCGAACACGACGCAGTCGGTTGTCACTGCGGGGTGTGGATATCGATAGCAATAGTTTCCTTCCATGGTTTTATTTTTCTAGATAGAAGATTTTCATCTCCGTATCATTGTTTGGCTTGTCAATGGCCACTGCTGTAAAGGGCACCATCTTATAGGATATCTTTTCGCCCTTCCTGATTTTGTAGCTGAAAACCATACAGTTATTGTCGGTAACCTTGACGGCGACCGGTTCGATGGATGTCTCGCGGCTGGTCTCGGGCAGTACAAGTGCCACGACAAACTGCTTGTTCCAGTTCACCTCGGTGGGCATGCCTCCCATATAGGCGGCCATGCCGAAGTAGTTCTCGAAGTCTTGCTTGTTGTCGAAGATGAGATGCTGCAACTTGGAGCAGTCCACATCGTTGCGTATGAAGTAATTTTCAATGGTGGTGTAAGGGACCGGGGTGGCGTTCTGGTCGATTTTCTGAGCCGCGTACATCTTGTCCAGGAAGGAGCAGTTGCAGCACAGCATGAGCAGAGCGCCCAAAGCGATAACGATTGCCAGGTGTTTCATTTCTTGGAGTGTTCGTTTGTAATCTTGTCATAATAGAAGTTGAGCACATCACTTGCTGCGACAAACGAGGTCTGCTTGCCGCTGAGCACGGTGTCCTCCTTGATGGCCAGCAGGCGCTCGATCTCGGGGTCGAAGTAGAAGCGCGCCAGCAACTGCTCGTTGATGGTCTCGCGCATCCAGTAGCGTTCCTGCTCATGGCGCTTGCTGTCGAAGTAGCCGTTCTGCTTGACATGGGCAAAGTAGCGGTCAATCATGTCCCACACACCCTCGATGTTCAGGTCGTAGTAGCCCGAGTAGGTGATGACTTCGGGCAGGAAACCGCTGGGGGGCAGGGGATAGAGGTGCAGCGCGTTGCGGAACTGTGCTGCGGCCAGGTTGGCGCGCTCGATGTTGTCGCCGTCACACTTGTTGATGACGATGCCGTCGGCCATTTCCATGATGCCGCGCTTGATGCCCTGCAGTTCGTCGCCCGTACCGGCCAGTTGGATGAGCAGGAAGTAGTCGACCATCGAGTGGACGGCGATTTCGCTCTGGCCCACGCCGACGGTCTCGACAAAGATGGTGTCGTAGCCTGCGGCTTCACACAGCACGATGGTCTCGCGCGTCTTGCGTGCCACGCCGCCCAGCGACCCGGCCGAGGGGGAAGGGCGGATGAACACATCGGGCTGTACCGCCAACCGCTCCATGCGCGTCTTGTCGCCCAGGATGGAACCCTTGGAGCGCTCGCTGCTGGGGTCGATGGCCAGGACAGCCAGTTTGTGTCCCCCCTTGATGACATGCATGCCGAAGGCATCAATCGAGGTGCTCTTGCCGGCGCCAGGCACACCCGTGATGCCGATGCGTCGCGAGTTGCCCGTATAGGGCAGGCATTTCTCGATGATTTCCTGTGCGATGATCTGGTGCTCGGCGTTGCGGCTCTCGACCAGCGTGACGGCCTGGCCCAGCACGGCGCGGTTGCCCTTGCGGATGCCCTCGACATACTCGGCGGGCGTCAGTTGGGGTTTGCGCTTGCGCTTGAGGTAGGGGTTCACGCTCGGCAGTTGCTCCACGCCGCTGTTCACCTGCAACCCGCTGAATTGTTCGTCGTTCTCGGGATGCTCCATCGAGGGGCACCCTTCGGTATGTTGTACGATTTTAGTCTTATCTGCCATTGTCAGTATTGTTGATTTGAAGTCATTGTCTGTCGATGATGCCCACCAGGCGGATGGTCTGCCGTGGCTTGTCAGGGTCGTTGCACATGAGGGTGAGCGGCACATTGAGCAGCTCGCCGTCGATTAGTGCCGTGTTCACGGTGATGGTGACGGTTGCCGACTTGCCGCGTTTGACCTCCATGCGGTCGGCACTGATGCCGATGCCCGCGCTCTCGGGGACCCACAGCCGCCTGATGGCGAGCAGGTCTTTGCCCTTGTTGGTGACGGTAAACGAGCGTGTGACGGTCTCTCCCGCCGCCATGGTGCCGAAGTCGATGCGGTCGTCGCAGTCCACACCCACGACGGGGGCATGCTTGCGCTGCTCGTCGGTGAGGCGGTCAAAGCCTTCCAGCACCTGTGCCATCACATGGACATCGGCAGTGCCGGTCTGCATGGCCGATGGCTGGTGCAGGGGTTCGCACGACAAGGTGAGCGTGTCGGTGTTGAGACCCCATAGCGGAGCGTGTCCCGTGAGGTAGTGTACCGTCAGCGCCGTGACCTTGGCTGGCGGCACGGTGTCGGGCACCAGTGCCGGCCTGATGTGGGGCTTGGCGCCCGCTACCTTGACAAGCATCGTGTCGGTCGAGGCATTGTAGGCACTCAGGTACAGAGTCTTGTTCTGCCCCTTGGTGAGTTCGCCGAAGGGGATGCTCTGCTGGCTGATGCGCAGCGAGCCTGCCTGCAGCGGATACTGCTTGTCGAGGGTGGCGGCAGTGGGAATCACATTGCCCGTAATCTCCAGGAGGGTCCGCTTGGGTACGGTATTGGTAAAGATGAGGACCTCCTTGGAGAACTGGCCGGGTCGTCCTGTCGGGTTGTAGGAGATGCTCACGCTGGCAGTGTCGCCGGGCTCGATAGGCAGTTCAGGGTAGGTTATGCCTGTACAGCCGCACCCCGCCTGGGCCTTGACCACAAGCAATGGTGCATTGCCCGTGTTCACCAGGCGCATTTGGCAGGTGACCTTGCCGTCTTGTTCCATGAAGACGCCGAAGTCATGCTGCCGCTCCAGCCATGTAGCCTGGGGTTGGGCGGCTGCTGCCAGTGCCATCAAGGCGAGTATCGTTATGGTCAGGCTGAGTCTCACTTGTTTTTGGGTACCACGGTGCCCGTGATGCGCAGGGTGGTGGAGCGCTCTTTGCCGTTAGTCTTCACCTTGACAGTCTTCTTGAAAGCGCCCGGGCGGCCGATGGGGCTGTAGGTCACCTTGATTTTCCCTTTCTTGCCCGGCTTGATGGGCTTGGTGGGGAACTCGGGGCGTGTGCAGCCACACGAGGCCGTAGCGTCGATGATGAGCAACGGCTTGTCGCCTGTGTTGGTGAATTCAAATGTGCACGATACAGGCCCTTTGGCTTCCATGATGGTACCGAAGTCGTGGCTCTTTACCTCAAAGGTGGCCTCGGCCTGCTTGTCGTCGGCCACGGCACTGAGTGCCATCAGGCACACTGCGAAAAACGCTATGAATAATCTTTTTGCCATTGTCTTATTGCAATTGGATTCATGTCTAACCTGCAAAGTTAGGAACATTTTTTGTTATATGTGTCCAAAAACGGAAAATTTGTAGGGTTGTTGTGAATATGATGTGATTAAAATACGGATTATCCAGGAATAGTGTTTATATTTGCTCCATCAATCCGCAGGATATTAACTTTAAAACGATATCTATGATGAAAAACACCGGATTACTTTTTGCTATGCTGCTCATGCTGGTCGCCGCCAGCGGTCATGCACAGGACAGTTATCGCCAGGCCGTGAAGGATTACCTGATAGCCAATGACCAGTATGAGAAGGCCAAGTCGGTCATTTCAAGTTTGGGTATGTTGTTTGACAGTAAGGGCCAGGTGGACATTGGCCAGTTGACGCAGCGCTATCTTGACGAACAATATGAGAAAGACATGCTAGACTGCTTCGTGCTCCAGATGACGGAAAAGGGTGTGACTGAAGCCGATTTGAAAGAAGTGGCGTCGCTGCTAACCAGCCCTGCGGGCAAGGCCTACCAAGAGCATCAGCAAGAATGGCTATCGGAACTCCTCGTCGACATGATGTTGCCCCTTATGGCCATGTCACAGGATGTGGAGGACGCCGAGGACCCGTACGCAGAACTGGAATCCGTTATGGAGATTGTTCAGCCAAGAGAGGATATTGATGCCGCCTATGCCGAAAAATTCAAGAATACGGTCATGGAATCGGCTTTTGTCAAGAACATGACAGATCAGATAATGGAGGGGTACGAGAATGACACGATTTCTGACCCCGATGAACAAAAATACCATGAGTTTTTTGCCAAATGGTGGAAAAATAGTTTGCCCGCAATCTTCCTGAATAGCGCATACGGCACTTTGACTCCCGAAGACCTTGATTATGCCGGTATGCTCTATTCCAACGATGCCTTTTGCAGGCTTGAAGACATGAGCAATTTAGATCGTAATGCCGACCAATGGGGTAATGTAATGGTCAAATATATGGAATGGATGGAGGAACAAGGCGCTACGCCCAGCGAGGATCCTGGAGTGGCTATGGAATTCTTGAAATCCTTGTTTTCTTCCTCAGGTATAGATCTATTCGGTACTGAAGAGGAAGAACCCGAAAAATCCTGGTTCGATATGGATCTTGAGGATTTGGGCCGTGGCAAGTAACCCCATCCCGGGTTATTATCCGCTTAACGATATCCATCAGCCGTTGTCAGATTGTTCATGACAGCGGCTGATGCTGTTTTTGGGCGGCTTATCAGATATTTTGTTCTAAAAGTGCCACTGTGTGCCGACTTTTTATGTAAATTTGCAGGATAAAACCCAAATTAAATTACAATCATGATGAAGAAATTCTTGCTTTTTATCGCCTTGATGGCGACGATGACGGCGATGGCCGACACGCCCATGTGGATGCGCTATGCCCGCATCTCGCCCGATGGCAACAAGATCGCGTTCTGCTACAAGGGTGACATCTATGTGGTGCCCTCGACCGGCGGACAGGCTGTGCAGTTGACCTCACAGTCGAGTTATGAATCCATGCCCGTGTGGTCGCCCGACGGCACGAAACTGGCCTTTGCCAGCGACCGTAAGGGCAATTTCGACATCTTTGTGATGCCGGCCACCGGCGGACAGCCCAAGCAGTTGACGCGCAATAGCGCCTCCGAGACGCCGTGGACCTTCAGCCCCGACGGCAAGTACATCTACTACAGTGCCTCGATTCAGGACCCCGCCAGCAGCATGCTGTTCCCCAGCGGCCGCTTGACCGAGGTCTATAAGGTGCCCGTGGAGGGCGGCCGTGCCACCCGCGAACTGGGCACACCCGCCGAGTACATCACCTGGAACAAGGGCGGCGACTACTTCGTCTATCAGGACCGCAAGGGCGGTGAGGACGAGTGGCGCAAGCACCACACCTCGTCGATCACGCGCGACATCTGGCGCTATGACGCCAAGACAGGCCATCACACCAACCTGACCGACATCGGGGGCGAGGACCGCAACCCCGTCCTCAGTCCCGACGGGCAGACGGTCTACTTCCTGAGCGAACGCAACGGCGGCTCGATGAATGTATACTCGTTCCCCATCGACCATCCCAGCCAACTCAAGGCCGAGACCCACTTCACGGTCAACCCCGTGCGTTTCCTGTCCATCGACAATGGCGGCACCTTGTGCTTCACCCAGGACGGTGAACTCTACACCATGCGTCCCGGCAGTCAGCCCCGCAAGGTGGACATCAGCCTGTGGCACGACGACAGCGACCAGGTGCAGCGCATGTCGCACACCCGTGGCGCCACCGATGCCGCAGTGTCGCCCGACGGCAAGATGGTGGCCTTCATCGTGCGCGGTGAAGTCTTTGTGACCTCGGTGGAATACAGTACCACCAAGCGCATCACCAACACCACCGCTGCCGAGAACTGGGTGTCGTGGGGCAGCGACAACCGCACCCTGGCCTATGCCACCGAGCGCAACGGCAACTGGGAACTCGTCCTGGCGACCATGGACCGCAAGGATGACCCCAACTTTGCCAACGCCACCCTCATCAAGGAGGAAATCCTCCTGCCCTCGACCACCGTTGAGCGCACCCGTCCCTGCCTGTCGCCCGACGGCAAGAAACTGGCCTTCATCGAGGACCGTTTCTGCCTCAAGGTGCTGGACCTCAAGACCAAGCAGGTGACCCAGGTGACCGACGGTTCGACTTGGTATGAGACCAACGGTGAGTTCAATTACTCGTGGTCGCCCGACGGCAAGTGGTTTGCCCTCGAGTTCATCGGCAACCAGCGCGACCCCTATACCGACATCGGCATCGTTCCCGCCACTGGCGGCAAGATTACCAACATCACCGGCAGCGCCTACATCAGCGAGGATCCCCGCTGGGTGATGGAGGGCAACGCCATCATGTTCCGCAGCAATCGCTATGGTATGCGCAGCCACGCCTCATGGGGCTCGCAGGACGATGTTTTCCTGGCCTTTGTCAACCAGGAAGCTCTCGACCGCTACAACCTCAACAAGGAGGACTATGAACTGCTGACCGAGGCCGAGAAGGAGGCCAAGAAGGCCGAGGAAAAGAAAGCCGAGGAGGCCAAGAACAGCAAGAAGAAAGGTAAAGCCGCTGCCGAGGAGAAGAAACCCGCCAGCAAGGACATCAATGTGGAACTGGCAGGCATCGAGGACCGCATCGTGCGCGTGACGCCCAACTCGAGCAACATCTCGGGCTGCATGATCACCCCCGACGGCGAGTCGCTCTACTACCTGTCGGCCTTTGAGAAAGGCTACGACCTGTGGAAGATGGACCTGCGCAAGCACGAGACCAAACTGCTCAACAAGATGGGTGGCGGCGGTGCCGACATCCAGGCCAGCAAGGACGGCAAGACGCTGTTTGTCCTGGGCGGCAGCAAGATGCAGAAACTCACCGTCGCAGGTGACAAACTCACGGGCATCGACTACAAGGCCGACATGAAGATGGACCTGTTCGCCGAGCGCGAGTACATGTTCAACCATGTCGACAAGCAAATCGAGAAGCGTTTCTACAACCTCAACTACCACGGCTGTGACTGGAAGGCCAATGTGGAAACCTACCGCAAGTTCTTGCCCCACATCAACAACAACTACGACTTTGCCGACCTGCTGAGCGAGTTGCTGGGCGAACTGAACGCTTCCCACACCGGCGGCCGTTACTATCCCACCGGCGGTGAGGGCACGGCCGACCTGGGCCTCATCTATGACTGGAACTACACCGGCAACGGCCTCAAGGTCGACGAGGTGGTCGAGGGAGGTCCCCTGGCCAAGGCCAAGAGCCAGATTAAGCCCGGCACCATCCTCGAGAAGATCAACGGCGTGGCCATCGACGAGGAGAACGACTATACCGAGCTGCTCAACGGCCAGGCTGGCAAGAAGACCCTGCTCTCGCTCTACAACCCCAAGACCGGCAAGCGCTGGGAAGAGGTGACCAAGCCCATCAGCAAGGGCGACCTGGGCGACCTGATGTACAAGCGCTGGGTAAAACGCAATGCCCACATCGTGGACAGCCTGTCGGGCGGACGCCTGGGCTATGTGCACCTGGAGTCGATGAACGACGCCAGTTACCGCGACATCTACAGCGATGTGCTGGGTAAATACAACAAGTGCGCCGGCATCGTCATCGACACCCGCTTCAACGGTGGCGGACGCCTGCACGAGGACATCGAGGTCCTGTTCAGCGGCCAGAAGTACTTCACACAGGTTGTGCGCGGACGCGAGGCTTGCGACATGCCCAGCCGCCGCTGGAACAAGCCCAGCATCATGCTGCAGTGTGAGGCCAACTATAGCAACGCACACGGCACCCCCTGGGTGTACAGCCATGACAAGCTGGGCAAACTCGTCGGCATGCCCGTTCCCGGTACCATGACCAGTGTGTCGTGGGAGCGCCTGCAGGACTCGTCGCTCATCTTCGGTATCCCCATCATCGGTTACCTGCTGCCCGAGGGCAATTACCTCGAGAACACCCAACTCGAGCCCGACATCAAGATTGCCAACAATCCCGAGACCGTTATCAACGGCGAGGACCTGCAACTTAAGGCCGCTGTCGAGGAGCTCATGCGCGAGTGCGGACTGAAGTAAATATTAAAATAGGTTAAATACAGAAAGGGCTAACCGCTATATAACCAAATAGTTGTACCTTTGCAGCCAAATTCAGAGCAAAGATGTTTGTCCGTTGTAGAATATCGCAAACTTTTATGCGTCAATCGCTGCTTTTCTCTGTGCCTTTTCTGTTCAAGAACTTCCATAACGCTAAGAAGAATATGTGACTATGTGGGACCTGGAAATCGGGTCCCATTTTGTTTTTTAATTACTATAAATGTTTCTCTATCATGTCTGATTTCATTACCAACAACTTGACCGACATCGTCGGTTACGCGGCGTCGATCTGCATGGTGCTGGGCTACCTGCCTCAGGCAATTTACACCATCCGCACCCATGACACCGACGGGATTGCCCTGCCCACCTTCCTGATGATGGGAGTGGGTGGCCTCTTCTTTGCCATCCAGGGTTTCTTGCTCAAGAACTGGCCTCTGCTCATCACCAATGTCATCACCACCACCGCAAGCGCCATCGTCTTTGGCATCAAGATGTATAACGACTATTGGAAGAAGGACAAGAAAGAGTGATTGCCGCCGGGGTGGTATAGCATCATCGGCACAATGTTGTCATAAGCACAAAAAGCGGTTTTTTTCTTTGGCAAATCAGAAAAAAACCTGTACTTTTGACAAATCAATACCTGCCCCAACGGCAGTGACGCATAACCTTATATTAAATTAACTTAAAATAAGGGAAACTTACTGTACAGCTAATGTAATTAACTTTAAATACTATTGTAATCTATGAGACTTAAACTGTTTTTGCTATTAGCACTCTTTGCCACCTTGCCGATGCTGGCGCAGCGTCAGGGTGTGCAAGGCGCAGTGTTTGATGCCAAAAGCGGGTTGCCCGTTGTAGGGGCGACCGTAATCCTTGACCATCAAGGCAATGCAGCAACGACGGACTCGGAGGGTATGTTCATCATCGATGATGCGGCCCCCGGTCCCGACCAACTGCTGATTCTCGCTTATGGCTACAATGATTGGTCACAAGACATCATCATTGCCAACGGCATCGTGGAGAACATGGGCGGCATCAGGATTGAACCTGTATCCTTTGAGAGCGCCCAGGCGCTTGAGTTCCGCAATGCCATGGCCGACATGGCGCTGTCGGAGTCGCAACTTGAGGACGAAGAAGGGAATACCCAGGAGATTGCGCTGTTGAGCGGTGCGACCGACAACCCCTTCTATCAGGCCTCGAGTTACACCTTCAGCACTGCCCGTTTCCGCATCCGTGGTTACGAGAACCAGAAGACCGAGACCTACATCAACGGCATTCCGTTCAATGATGCAATCCGCTTCTCGTTCAACTACTCGATGACCGGCGGTATGAACCAGGCCTTCAGGAACAAGACCATCGGTATGGGCCTGGAGGAGAATTCCTACGGTTTTGGTGGCATTGGCGGTGCCAACAACATCAAGACCTTTGCTGCCGACTATGCACCCGGCACTCGTTTGAGTCTTGCCTACACTAACGGTAACTACCGCTGGCGTGGCATGGTGACTCATGCCACCGGCCTGAATAAGCACGGCTGGGCAATGACCGTTTCGGCGGTGGCCCGCTATGCTGGCGAGGGTGTGTATCCCGGTTCGTTCTACAACAGCTGGGGCTACTTCCTGGCGCTGCAGAAGGTTTTCAATCCGCAGCACTCGCTGACGCTGACGACCTTTGGAGCTCCGACCAAGCGCGCGGCCAATTCGGCCATCTATGAGGAATGTGGCCGACTGGTGGGCAGCAACATGTACAGTCCTGACTGGGGCTGGCAGGAGGGCAAGAAACGCAATTCCAAGGTGGTTGAATCCTTTGACCCCACCGCTATCCTGAACTGGCTGTGGAAACCCAACGACCATGTTTCGTTGAACACGGGTTTAGCCTATCACAAGTCGTTCTACAGCAAGGCTGCGCTCAACTGGCACAAGGCTGCCGACCCGCGTCCCGACTATTACCGCTACCTGCCGTCATATTATGATGTGAATTCCGAGGCGTTTGACCTCTATTACGACCGTTGGCACAGTGAGAGCGATTATACCCAGATTCGTTGGGACAACCTCTATCAGACTAACTATCTGAATAACCTTGAGGCCGACGAGACGGGTGTGGAGAAGGGTTCGACCTACATCCTTGAGAAACGCCACAGCAACCAGTCGAGTTTCACGCTCTCGTCGGTACTCAACATGCGCTTCTCCAACCAGTTGACCATGCAGACCGGCGCCAATGCCAACTACACCTTGTCGTCCTACTACAAGACCATCAAGGACCTGCTGGGCGGACGCTACTGGCTCGACATCGACAACTTCAGCGAGCGCGACTTCCCCGAGAATCCCGACATGGCCCAGAACGATATGGACAACCCCAATGCCAAGGTGGGCAAGGGTGACCGTTTCGGTTACGACTATGATATCCTCACCCTCAAGGCGCAGTTGTGGCACCAGTGGGTGCTGAATCTGGCCAAGTGGGAAATGTTTGCCAGTGTCAAGGGTGAGTACTTCCAGTTCCAGCGCGATGGTAAGATGCGCAACGGCCGTGCTCCCGAGAACTCCTACGGCAAGGGTGACACCCACCGTTTCTTGACCTATGGCGCCAAGGCCGGTATCACCTTCAAACTGGATGGCCGCAATAGTTTCACGGGCCATGCCTTCTATGGCACCGAGGCCCCGCGCCCCTATGACGCCTACATCTCGTCGCGCACCAAGGACGATGTCATCGACCTCAAGGTGGAGAAGACCTTCTCGGCCGACCTGAGCTATGCGATGAACTTCCGCAACTTCAAGAGCATCGTGACCGTATTCTTTACCGACCAGCGTGACAACACCGAGCGCACGGCATTCTATGACGACCAGTACAGCACCTTCTGTAACTTCGCGCTCACGGGCGTTCACAAGCAGTACAAGGGTGTCGAGGTGGGCTTGAGTTACAAGCTCTCGCCCTCGCTCACCATGAGTGCCGCTGCCAACATTGCCCGCTACCAGTACAAGAACCGTCCCATCGGCACCCGCAGTTACGAAAACGGTGTGCAGGAAGATGTCACCGAGATGGTTTATCTGAAGAACTTCTATGTGGCTGGCTCGCCCCAGGAGTGCTACATGCTGGCATTCAACTGGGCTGGCCCCAAGCAGTGGTTTGTTGAATTGAATGGCGCTTGGATGAACCGCTCCTATGTGAGCATCTCGCCTGTGCGCCATGTCGAGATGCCCACCCTGTACACGATGGCCAATAGCGAAGAGCACCTACAGCAGATGATCAAGGACATCACCCAGCAGGAGAAGCTCAACGAGGCCCTGGTCATCAATGCCAGCATCGGCCATGTGATTTACATCAACCGCACGGCATCGTTCAACATCAACCTGAACTTGAACAACATTCTTGACAACAGGAACATCCAGACGGGTGGTTACCAGCAGGGTCGTATCGACACCAAGGATATCACCAACACCGCCAACAAGTTCCCCAACAAGTACTACTATGGACAGGGCTTCAAGATGTTCCTGAACTTGGGTCTGAAGTTCTAATCATTCATCAATTTCAACAATCAACCAGATATTAATAAAACAAACAATACAACCACTATGAAACGTTTTAATTATTATCTCAGCCTGATGCTTCTGTTGGTGTTCACCGCTGCTTGCAATGATGAGTTTGACCAGCCGCCCATGGTGATTCCCACCGCCGAGCACACCCCCAACATGACCATCGCTGAATTCAAGGCCAAGTACTGGCAGGACGCTGTCAACTACATTGACACCGTCAAGGAAGACATCGTCATCCACGGTTGGGTGACCAGTAGTGACGAGAGCGGCAACATCTACAAGTCGCTGTACATCATGGACGAGTCGGGCTCTGGCATCAACATCTCGATCAACCAGAACAGCCTGTACAACAACTACCGCCTCGGCCAGGAAATCGTAATCCCGATGAAGGATTACTTCGTGGGCAAGTACAATGGCCAGCAGCAGTTGGGGTATCCCGCATGGTATGCCAGCGGCAGCGTGTGGGAGGCAACCTTCCTGCCCCAGGCCATGTGGGAGTCGATGGTAGAACTCAACGGCCTTCCCAACCTGAGCAAGATTGATACCCTTGATGTCAGCATCAGCGACTTCCAGGGCAAGACCGATGCCGAGACGCTGCTCAAGTATCAGGGCCGACTCGTGCGCATCAGCGGTGTACACTTCACCGAGGCCAATGGTAAAACCACCTATGCCGAGGCCAGTGCAACGACCAACCGCACCATCGCCGACGAGGACGGCAACCAGCTCATCGTGCGCAACAGCAACTATGCCGACTTCCGTGCCGATACCCTCCCCGAGGGTGATGTTGATGTTGTGGGTCTGCTCAGTTTCTACGCTACCCGTCAGAACTCGTCGGGCACCTGGCAGTTCTACCTGCGCGATGCCAACGATGTGATTGGTGGCGGCGGTAAGGGTACCCATAGCAATCCCTACACGACCCTCGAGGCTGTCGAGGCACAGAATAGCGGCGCCAAGGGCTGGGTATCCGGCTATATCGTGGGTGCTGTAGGTCCCGAGGTGACCACCGTCAGCGGCAATGCCGACATCGAGTGGAAGGCTCCCACCACGCTCGACAACACCATCGTGATTGCCGATGATCCCAACTGCACCGATATCAACAAGTGCTTAATCATCCCGCTGCCCCAGGGCTCCAAGGCCAGAGAAGAACTCAGCCTCAAGGCTTATCCTGCATTGTACAAGAAACCGATTATGGTGAAAGGTCCGTTCGTTTCCTTCATGGGCAAGGCTGGCCTGAATCCGCTGGATGCTTATGAGCGTCCCGAGGTGCCCATCCTCATGCTGGAAGAGGGCTTTGACACCGCGCTGCCCGAGGCTTGGTACAATGTAACGGTTTCCGGTGACAAGTCATGGTACCAGACGGTATTCACACAGACTGGTAACGGTTACGCCGCCATGACGGGTTACAAGGGCACCAATCCTCCCTTTGATGCTTGGCTCATCACGCCCTATCTGGACATCCAGAATGCCGCAAGCAAAATCCTGACCTTCCGCACCCAGGTGGCCGGCTACGGCAGCACGACCAGCCACTTTGAGGTTTACATCCTCGATTCCCGCGATCCGAGTACGGCTTCTGTCAAGGTGAAACTGAATCCTGCTATCGCCACTCCCACTGGCGGCACGCCCGTCTACAGTGACTGGAAGGAGTCTGGCGAGGTTGACCTGAGCCAGTGGGCCGACGGTTGCTACTACATCGGCTTCCGCTTCTATGCTACCCAGGATGCCAACTATGCCACCTGGTGTGTTGACGATGTGACCTTCGGTCTCGCCCCCAAGCTGGACACCTCGTCCGACTTCGAGACGATGCCTGCCCGCACCACCACGCTGGGCACCTACACCTCGACCAAGGGTTGGGTAGCCAGCAACTGCACGCTGCTTGAGGGTGGCGCTACCGACGGCAACCCCGTGTTCGCATTCATCGGCTACGCCCTGGGCTCCAGCACCGAGTATGCCAAGGCTCCGACCATGAACGGCGGCACCGCTACCGTGGGTACCATCAAGTCGCCCGTCCTGAAGGGTGGCATGACCAAGTTGCGCTTCAACTATGGCTGCGCTTACTCGGGCAAGGTGCTCAAATTCCGTGTCGATGTGAAGCAGAACGGCAATGTAGTGAAGACCTGGACCATCTCCAACGACAATGTGACCCAGAAGAACGCTTACGCATTCGAGGAGAATGTTTCGGTCAATGGCGACTTCACCCTCGAGTTCACCAACCTGTGTCCGTCCAACGCTACGGGCAACACGCGTGACCGCGTCTCGATCTGGAATGTTAATTGGGATGCTGCAGAATAATCATTCATAGGATAATTGCTTTAAACTTTAGCCTTGACCGCTGGTCATAAGGTTGAAATTTTGAAGTACAACATCTAAAAACGATACAAACTATGAAAAAGTTATTATACATGGCCCTTGCACTGGTGGCGCTGTCGCCGGTGCTGGCCCAGGGCCAAGACCAGGATCAGGACCGCCGGTACACGATGTATGGCGTGATGTTCTACAACCTGGAGAACCTGTTCGACACCATCAACAACAATGGTGTCTATGACAAGGAATTCTCGCCTCAAGGTGCCCGCCAGTGGAATGGAACCAAATACTGGCAGAAAGAGCATAACATGGCCTACGCCATTAGCC
>Ga0310695_10006334_pt1 | contig 19666 bp, 16 predicted proteins | sample RumenRJG_04DNA_FD_203882 | JGI IMG/M metagenome (GOLD analysis project Ga0310695, IMG submission 203882) | Bovine rumen microbial communities from Lethbridge, Alberta, Canada - RJG_04 (v2) (version 2) | ecosystem: Host-associated > Mammals > Digestive system > Stomach > Rumen | place: Canada...
GGCAACGGACTCTCCGCCCCATGCGGTCGAAGGCCATCGACACCGTCATGCCGTCGAAGGCTCGCGTCCATAGGACGGGTCTGTTCTCTCCGTTGTACAGGACGGACCATACGCCTGTCGCCGTCTTTACCAAAGTCTGGTTGCCGTCGTCGTCGTACAGCGGCTCGAATTCCTCCACCGCGCCTTGTGGCGCGTTCGCGGCTAGACTCTCCGCCACGTCCGTGTACTGGTTTAGCCCGTTCGAGGTGTACGCGCGCGAACAGCCAAGATCCATCGACGTCAGGCGGTTTCCGATGTCGTCGTACAGATATGCGTGTTCAAGCACCGTGGACGACGGCGTTTGCACTCCCTGCTTCATCGCGGATGTAATTTCGCCTCGTGCGTTGTAGCCGTAGGCGTCGGTGCGGGATTCCGACATCGCCGTGCCGGAGCGGGCGATCTCAATGCGCCGCCCCGCCGCGTCGTACGTGTAGTCGTACTGCGAGATGACGTCGGTGGGCGTTGCGTTGCGCACCTGCAGGAGCTGGTCGTTGGCGTCGTATGTCCACGAGGCAGTGAGGCCGTTGGGGTAGGCGAGAGAGGACTTGAGGTCGCTGCCGGGGAGATAGGACCAGATGAAGGGAACATTTGAGCCATTGGCGAGCATCGTGGCGATCCGGCCGGTGACGGCGTCGTAGCCGATGGTGGTCTGCCTCTGCGGCGCGATGGAGGCAGCGCGCCCTGCCGTGCGCGTGGTTGAGATGCGCTCGCCGAAGCGGATTCTATGGAGGTTCGGTTTCACTGCGCGATATTGTACCAAATTCACCTGAGAAACGCCAGCGCGTGAAAGCGCCTTTGGAAATGGAAATGTTGCCATTGTTGCCAGTATCCAGTTCCAGTGGCAAATGCCCGATTGGATATTGGTAACATTGGAACTGGCAACACTTGCACATTGGCAACATTCACAGCCGTTCGGCGGGAACCGCATGGGGACAGCCCCCGAATGTCCTACGGCTCGGCGAGACGCCTCGCCCCACCCTGCGGTCGCAACAGGGCGCGGGGAGTCCCCTTCAAGTCATTTTAGATGCGCTAGCGCGCATGACGCCCGCATTGGCTGTTTGCACATTCACGCCTGCTTGACAGTGCGAAGGCGGAGCTGGCCGCATGCGGCGGCGACGTCCTTGCCGCGGCTGCGCCTGAGCATCGTCTGGATGCGGGCCTTCATCAGCACGTCAAGGAAGGCGAGCTGCGTGGCCTCGTCGGGCGTGGCGAGGTCGGGACGATGGTCCACTGGCGAAAGCGGTATGAGGTTCACCTTGCATGAGGGAAGCGTCTTCAGGCGGCGCACCAGCTCCTCAGCACACGCGCGCGAATCGTTCAAGCCCTTCACGAGCGTGTACTCGAACGTAATCACGCGCCCCGTCTCGCGCGTGTATTCGCGGCACGCCGCCAGAAGCTCGTCGATGGGCCAGCGCCTGTTGACCGGCATGAGCTGCGAACGCAGCTCGTCGTTCGGCGCGTGCAGTGATACGGAAAGCTCGAACTGCAGCCCCTCCGCCGCAAGCCTCTTGAAGCCTGGCACAACCCCGCACGTGGAGAGTGTGATGTGCCGCGCGCCGAGGTTCGGGCCCTTGCCTGCGTTGAGGATCTTCAGGGCGCGCATCGTCTCGTCGTAGTTCGCGAACGGCTCGCCCATGCCCATCACAACGAGGTTCGTAAGGCAAAGGCCGGATCCCTGGCGCTTGTTCTCGGGCGTGGCGAAGAGATGCTGGGCGCACATCACCTGCGCCACGATTTCATCCGACGCAAGAGAGCGCACTAGCCCCTTCGCGCCGCTCGCGCAGAAGGCGCATCCCATAGCGCAGCCCACCTGGCTCGAGATGCACTGCGTGAGGCGTCCAGGACGGCCATCCGAAGACTTTGCAGTCCCCGCCGGAATCACCACCGTCTCAACGGAATTACCGTCGGCAAGGCCCAGAAGCAGCTTCGTGGTGCCGTCATCAGCGCGTTCGCTCGCGAGCACCTTCGGCACGGCGAGCGGGAACTCGCGCGCAAGCTCCGCGCGCAGGTCCTTCGGCAGCGTCGTGGCCTCGTCCCAGCTCTGTATCCAGTCGCGGTAGAGCGCCTGCAGAATCTGGTCCGCCCTGAACGCGCGCATGCCGCGCTCGACGAGCAGCGCGCGCCACTCGTCAGGATGCACGGACCATGCTGGCCTTGCTCTTATCGGCTCGCCTTCCATGCCTCTGTAATCGTGTAGTACTTCACGAGCATGTTGGGCAGATAGTCGGCGGGCTGCTCGCCCTTCTTCATCCAGCCGAGGTACATGTTCATCACCTGGCTGAAGTGAGCCTCGTGGCCGATCTCGTACTTCTGCGGCACCACCATCGTCCACCCGTCGCCCTCGGCCTTGAACGTGACGCCGGGATACGTCTTGTTGAACTTCTCGACCGCGGCGGCGAGCACCTTCTCAAGCGCCGCCTTGTCCTGCCCGGCGCGCGGCTTCACATAGACGCGCGGCTTGTAGCCCTCCTCGGCGCCCTGGCGGATCACGATCTCGCTCTTCGTGCCGCGCATGAGCGAGTAGTGCGTATCGCCCGTGCCGGCGGGCGGCATGAAGTGCCACTCCACGCAGACCTTGGCGTGAACGCCCTTGAGCGCGTACGTGAACTCGCCGTTCGCCTTGCACTGCAGCACGTTTTCCTTGTCCACGGACTTCTTCAGGAACTCCGGCCACGTGTCGAGCCCAGTAGAGGTCTTGTAGTCCGCCGCAGTGATGGGCGTCGCCCACGAGCGGGCCTTGATCATCTTCACGTCGGAGAACTTCAGCGTCTCGCCGGGGAACGTCTCCCACTGGACGAGGTCCACGAGGTGCGTCGTCACGTCAACGATCGCCTCGCCCTGCTGGTCGGTGTCGTAGTACCAGCCGGGACGCTGCAGCGGCTTGCCGTTCACGAGCTTGCAGAAGTGGTGCACCGAGACCTTCGTGACGGCGGGGTCGTCGGGCGTGCCCTTCTCCTGCTCGCCGTAGAGGTCCTTGGCCGCCACGAGCGCGCGCTGGAGTATCGTGGTGATCTCGTTGCGCTCGGTCATTATGTCGGCGAAGTAGAGCCCCTTCTCGTCGGCGATCTTCGCGGCCTCCTGGAGCTTGGCGAAGGCGTCGGGCGTGATGGCCATCGGCTTGTCGGAAAGGACGTTGAAGCCGGCCTTGATCGCCTCAAGGTAGTAGTCGGCCTTCTTGTTGTTCTTGCCGGCAAGCACCACCACGCTGGAAGACTTGTTGTCCAGCGCAAGCGCCTTCTGGAGGTAGTCGTCGCCCGTATAGACGGCCTCCTTCCAAGATGTGGGGTCCTTCTCGCGCGTGTTGAACGCGTCAACGAGCTTGCAGTGCGCCTCGACGTCTGGACCCTTCGGCGCGAACACGGGAACGTCCTTCGCCACGCCCTCGTAGTTTCTGTTCAGCACAAGCGCCGCGTGGAAGTGGCCGGGATCAATTTCCACGAACCTCGCCTCCTTCACGGGACTGCGCGTGGCCTTGGCCGCGCCCGTCGCGCACTCTTTGCAGCATCCCGCGGCCAGCGCCGCCACCGCACATCCTATCATAATGCTCTTCATGTCGTTCCTTCCTTTCTGGTTTCGAGGTTTCGTGTTTCTAGTTTCTAGTTTCTGGTTTCTAGTTTCTGGTTTCGAGGTTCGAGGTTTCAAGTTTCTAGTTTCTGGTTTCGAGGTTCTGGTTTCTAGTTTCTGGTTTCTGGTTTCGAGGTTCTGGTTTCTGGTTTCGTGTTTCGAGTTTTCGTATCTCACAGAACGTTGAACTATAAACTCTGAACTTTAAACTTTGAACTACTCCCGCCATCTCCTGTGCGCCCACAAATACTGTTCCGGGTACTGGCGGATTGCCTCGCCGAGGCGGTCGTTCAGCAGCTGTGTGCATGCGGCCCTGTCGGCGTCCTTGGGGAAGACGAGAGGATCGCCCCCGACGAGACGGTATTTGAACGGCGCCACGCGCACGAACGAGCCCACCACGATGGGGCGGCCCGTGCGCATCGCAAGGCGCGTCGCGCTCGTGAACGTCTTCGCCGGGCGGCCGAGGAACGTGAGGGGCATGCCCTTCGAGGTGTGCTGGTCCATCAGGATCGTCATCGCCGCGCAGTCGTCCTCCCATTGCCGCATGATGTCGGGCGTGAAGCCGTGCTGCTTGTCTATCACCGTCACAGGGCCGCGAAAGTGGTGCTTCTTCATCCAATTCGCCACGAACTTGTTGTTCATCACGCGCGCGATGGCGATCATCGGGCGCGCGAAGGAAAGAACGTTTGTGGCGGCCTCCCACACGCCGTGGTGCGCGCTCACGAGGAGTATCGGCGTGTCGGGCGTCTCGAGAAGCAGCTTCACGGCCTTGGGCGAGGCCTCGTCGAACTCGAGATGCTCGCGCCAGTTCTCCTTCGTCACCACGTGCGGCACGCGCAGCGCCTCGCACACGTGCCCTGCGAGGTGCCCCCAGCTGACGCTCGCGATGCGCGCCGCCTCCTTGGGGTCGTCGGTGATTCCGGCCTTGATAATGTTCTCGATGGCTATGCGCCTGCGGCGACGGAAAAGAGGGAAGATGAAGCGCGCAAAGCGCGCCCCCCAGTCGTAGGCGTTTCTGTCGAGAAAATTCATGCGGATATTATACCATATCGGCCCGCAGAGTGAAACGCCATTTGCGCCCATGGCCGGGCGGCGGCAACCGCGATGCGCGCATCTCCGCGCAAGTCTGCCGTTCAGACTTCGGGCACGTGCACCCACTTGGGCACGGGCGGCTGTCCCTCCTGCACGGGCGTTACGCTCTTGATTATGGCCTCGCTCACCGCAACGGAGTGCACGCCCTCTTCGATCGTCATGCCGAGAATGCGGCTGTCCTCGCCGGAGCGAGACTTCTTGGTGTGTCCGGAAAGGAAATCTGCGAAGTCGCTGTACACGCGCGCAAGCGCCTCCACGTATGCGTCGCCCGCCACGAAGGGAGTGTCCACGCCGCCGATCGCGCCAGGCGCCGTCTTGTCGGTTAGGGTCTTCTTTGTGCCGTCGTTCGTCACGAGAACCAGCGTTCCCGGATTGGATTCGCACCAGCGCATCGAACCGGTGTCGCCGGTTATCTCGAAGACAAGCCCCTCGCGGTGGCCTGCCGCGATCTGCGAGAGCAGAAACACGCCGTCGATGCCCTGGTCGGTGCGCACAAGCACCGTGGCGTCGTCGGGGATGAGGCGCCCCGCCACGCACGGGCGAGCGCTCGCACAGACGTCCGTGATGCGGTATCCCGTGATGAACTCTATCACGAACTGGCAGTTGCACGACGCATCGTTGATCACGCCGCCCACGCCGTTGCGCCTGGCGTCAGTGCGCCACATCGCCTGCCTGTTGCCCTCAAGCTCCACGCGCCCGGCCATCCATCCCAGCTGCATCGACACCACGAAACGCCTCACGCGGCCCAGCACGCCGTCGCGGAAAAGCTTGCGCGCCTTCAGCAGCATCGAATAAGCAGGATACACCATCGCCACGCGATATGGAACGCCCATTGTGCGCGCCTTGCGCGCAAGATTCGTCGCCTCGTCGATGTTGCAGGTGAAAGGCTTCTCGGCCAGCACCGGCACTCCGCAGTCCATGGCCATCATCGCCACCGGATAGTGCATCGTGTTCGGCAGCACGGTGGTGGCGAATGCCACGCGCTGCTCCTTCGGGAGGCGCGACTGGCGGCGCAGCAGGTCGCGGTACGACCCGAATACGTCGCGCACTCCAAGTCCAAACGGCTCCTGGCAGTCGAAGGACGACTGGCGGGTGGAACCAAACGCGCCGCAGGTGATCTGCAGCATTCCCGTCTTCTCGATAGCTCGGCGATGGACAGGTCCCATAAAGGATTCAAGCCCTCCACCTATCATCGCTATGTTCATTTTGTTCGTCAATGCTTTACCCTCCAAAGTTCGCTTTCAGTTTATCAAACGTAGCACCCTAAATCAAGTCTTTATTTCTCCGTATCGCAATGCGGCAATGCGCACCAAGCACTAGGCACTAGGCACTATCTTTGCTATAATAGCCGCACATGTGAAAGACAGACCATAATGACGACAAACGAGATATTCATGGGCGCCCGAGTGGCGCATGTGCGCGAACTCAAGGCCGAGGTGGCCCGGCTTCGCGAAGAGCTTTCTCGCACGCGCAGCGAACTCGAGAGCCTGCGCAACCACTTCGCGCTCGCGCTCGAAGCCGCACGCGATGCGGACTCTCTCCCCGTCGGCGCGCGCCTTCTCGTTGTGGACGGCTGGAACGCAGTCCTCGGCAGCGTGAGCGTGATTCCCCCCTCCGAACGGCGAGGCGGCAGCGACGAGCTCGAGGAAGCGCTCTGCCGCCGCGTGCGCGCATGGCTCGCCGCCCACCCTTCCGACGCCGCCTGGATCGTGTTCGACGGAAGCAAGGCCGGCGGACGCACCGAGCCGCGCCTCAGGACAAGCTACACCGGCGGCTCAGGCGCACACCGCGCCGACCGCATGGTGTGCGACTACCTCAGAATGCGCCGCCTCTCCGGCGCATCGCACACGGTGCTCGTGGCCACGCAGGACAAGGACTTCCGCCGCGAAGCGCTCTCCCTCGGCGCCGAGGTGATCAACGTGGACGCCATCACTTCGCAGGGGTGACCTGGAAGCCGGGGAGGACAGTGGGGCGGGCGCGGGTGGCCTTGGAGGGATAGTCGAGCGTGAAATGCAGGCCGCGACTTTCGTGGCGGCGCTGGGCGCTGCGGACGATCAGCTCGGCACACAGCGCGAGATTGCGCAGCTCAAGCGTGTCCGGCGTCACGAGATAGTCGAAGTAGTACTCGCGTATCTCCTTGCTAAGAGTCTTGAGACGGTGCGCGGCGCGGGCGAGGCGCTTGTCGGAGCGGACGATTCCCACGTAGTCCCACATCAGGCGGCGCACCTCGTCCCACATGTGCGACACGAGCACCGCCTCGTCGGGCTCCACCGCGCGCCCGATGCGCCATTCGGGAATCGCCACGCGCTTTCTGTCCATGCGCTCCGGATGGGCCGTGAGGCGGCGCGCCGTGAGGCGGGCCGTGACGAGCGCCTCCAGGAGCGAATTGGATGCGAGCCGGTTCGCGCCGTGCAGACCGGTGCATGCGGTCTCGCCCACCGCCGAAAGCCCAGGCACGGAAGTGACGCCGTCCACAGTCGCCTGAACGCCGCCGCAGCAGTAGTGCGCTGCGGGAACGATCGGGATGAGGTCCTTCGACATGTCGATGCCGAACTCAAGGCACTTGCCGAAGATGTTGGGGAAGCGCTTCTCCAGAAACGCACGCCCCTTGCGGCGGATGTCGAGGCAGCAGTACGGGGCGCCGGTGCGCTTCATCTCGCTGTCGATCGCGCGGGCCACGATGTCGCGCGGCGCGAGCGAGCCGCGCGCGTCGTAGTTCTGCATGAAAGGACGCCCGTTGCGGTCCACAAGCACCGCGCCCTCTCCGCGCACCGCCTCGCTGATGAGGAAGCGCTTCGCGTTCGGATGGTAGAGGCATGTGGGGTGGAACTGGATGAACTCCATGTTCTCGATCTTCGCGCCCGCGCGCCAGGCGAGGGCGATTCCGTCGCCCGTGGCGACGTCGGGGTTGCACGTGTAGAGATACACCTTGCCGCAGCCTCCCGTGGCGAGGATCGTGTTTGGCGAGCGAACTGCGTAGATCTCGCGCGTCGTCTTGTCCATCACGTACGCGCCAATGCATCGGTTTGGACCCTTAACGCCGATGCGGGCCGTGATCACGAGGTCGATCACTATCGTGTTCTCGCGAACGTCGATTGCGGGATGGCGCCTGAGGGTGCGGATCATCGCGCGCTCGCACTTCTCGCCGGTTATGTCGCCCGCATGGAAGATGCGGCGCATCGAGTGGCCGCCCTCGCGGCCAAGGTCCCACGAGCCGTCGTCCTTCTTCGCGAAGCGCACACCGCAGTCGATCAAGTCGCGAATGCCCGCGGGCGCCTCCGAGACGATGCGGCGCACCACGTCTTCGTTGCATAGCCCGGCGCCCGCGATCATCGTGTCGGCGACGTGGGCCTCGAAGCTGTCGGCGGGATCCGCGACGCAGCAGATTCCGCCCTGGGCGAAGTTCGAGTTGCAGTCCTCAAGACGCCCCTTCGTCACAAGCACCGTCTTTCCGGCGGGGGCTAGATGCAGAGCGGTCATCAGCCCGCTCATTCCAGAGCCGACGACGAAGTAGTCGCAGTCAACGATTCGCATTGCATCACTCCTTGGTTGTCGTCACTTGTTTCCGGCGAAGAACGTCATGGACGTCTTCTTGAACTCCTGCGTGGAGACGAGCATCGTGCCAGGCAACGCGCCGCCCAGCGTTCCCGCGAGATGCTCTGCGAGCGCGGCGAACTGCGCCTCGGCGGCGTTCTGCGAGCGCGCATGCACCATCGCGAAGATGTTATAGGGGAAACCGGGAGCCGGCGGACGCTCATAGCAGTGCGTCACCTCGTCGCGCGCGGCGAGCGCGCGCCCCGCCGCGGAGGTGTCGCCCTCCACGCGCCAGCAGCACATCCCGTTCGCCGTCCATCCAGCCTCGCGGTGGCGCAGCAGCAGACCGATGCGCTTCAGGCGCCCGTTGCGCCGCCACATCTCGAGCGTGGACAGCACATCCCACTCCTTAAGGCCAAGTCTCTCTGCGACGGCAGCGAAATAGTCGCTGCGCACCTCCGTGTCGCCCTGGAGCGCGCCGACGAGCGCGCGCTCGCGCGGGCTGGGCGGCGGAAGATCGTCCTCGACCGCCTCCTCCCGCGCGCGGGACGCCGCGCCGAACACCACGTCCACCTTGTACCGCCTCAGCGCAGGCAGCACGTGCACCACGGCTGGCGCGAGACGCGCGGCCACTTCGTCCGCCATCGCGGCGAATATCTCCCTCGGATAGCTGAGCGTGAACCATAGGTTCGGCACGGCACCGCCCGATTCCGCCATCGGCCATCCGGACGGCGCCTCGCGCGCGTAGCAGTGGGTGACGCCCGCAAGGGGAGTGATTGCCGCCGCCGCGGCCGCGAGCTCGCCCGGCGGCACCGCAACTGCGCATAGCGCCGAGCGGTAGCCGAGGCGGCGCGTGTCGAACACGGCGCCGAAGCGGCGCACGCGCCCTTCTTCGCGGGCGCGCGCAAGGCATGCAAGAACGTCCGCCTCGGTGCAGCCGACGTCGTCGGCCAGCGCTTCGAACGGACGCGCGCAAAGCGGCAGCCCGCGCTGCAGCGCCACTACGATGTCATCTTCTGTGAAATGCACGGATCCTCCGCAGCAGGTCACTGCTTGCGGTTGTAGGGATAGCTCAGCACGTCGTCCACGATCTGGCGGGCGAACTCGGCGGCGAGGCGCGGCACGCAGTTGCGGCGCGCGGTGAGCAGGTCGCCCTGGACGGTTATCGTGGTCTCGGCCTTATGGACGCGCTTGTCCAGGAGGACCTTGTCGTTGTCCTTGTCAATCACGCTCACCTCGAGCGTGGCAATGCACCTGTACTCGCCAGCGCGCATTCCGTGGCCGCGGTCAAATGCGATTGGGCGGAAGTTGACCTTCGTCACGCGCCCCTGCACCTCTATCGACGAATCGCCCGAGCGGCGGATGGAGAACGTGCCCTCGCGCTGGAATTCGCGCAGCGTGTACTGCGTGGTGATTGGGCCGAGCTCTGCGAGGTTGGTGGAGTTCTGGAACTCTGGCACCGCCACGGTGCGGATCTCCTCCGGCACGCGCGAAGTCCAGCGGTAGTTAGCGCAGCCCGCCGCAAGAAGCGCGGCTGCAACGGCAATGAACGCAAGATGTTTCATCGTGAAGACCTTCATTTGCTCGTTTCCTTCCTGGGGGCGGCGGAGAGCTCGGCGATGCGCGCGCGAGCCTCGTCGGCGTGGGGCGAAGCGGGATGCTCCTTCAGGAAGAGCTCCCATGCGGAGCGCGCGGCGTGGACCGTGCGGCGGCGGGAGTCGTACGACTTCGCGTTCTTGTACGCGGCTTCGTCCATGTACTTCTCAAGCTCCTCGAGCCAGGTCTTGAGCTCCTCCATCTGCTCGATGTCGGGATATCGCTTCATTACCTGGCGCAGGAAGCCCCTGGTCTCGCCACAGCGCGACATGTTGTATGCGAGGCGCCGGCACAGCCACATGCGCGCGCGCGCCTCGCGGTAGGCCGCAGTGCGAGCCTCGGTGCGGAGCGGGTACTTCGTGGAAAGCGATTCGTACACCTTCACCGCCTCCTCGTACTCAAGCTCCTCCTCGCGAAGCTCGGCGATCTTGAGCATGGCCTCGGGCACATACGGAGCGCTTGGAGCACGGCGCACGATGGATTCGTAGTTGCGCCGCACCTGCTTGTTGGAGAGGAACGAGAGCCCGAACCACGTCTTCTTCTTGTCGCGCATCGTGTTCACGAGCTTGTAGCCGTACTCCACCAGCTCGAGGTACGGACAATCCCGCGCGTAGAAGTCGAATAGATACTCGAGCTGGGCGAACGCCTCCACGTAGTCCTCCTGCTCCTTTGCAAGTATTTTCGCGAAGCGCAGCTGCGCCTGCGGCGCCTCGACGGACGACGGCCACTCGCGCACGAGCGCGTCGCATGCGCTCGCCGCCCCCGAGAAGTCCTCCGCCGCCTCCAGCTCCTTCGCATATGCGTACTGCTCGGCGGGAGTTGCCTTCTTCGGCCGCCTCCACCACAGCCAGCTCGGCTCGCGACGCTCCGGCGGCTTGGAGTCGTCTACGTCGTCGAAGCCCGGATACGCGTCGGTGGCGTACGGCGAGTTGCCTCCCGGCGACGCGCCCGCAATGGTTCTCTGCTGCTGGGCCTGCGCGAGTGCGCAAATCGCCACTGCGGCAACAAACAAGATTCTCTTCATTTTTCCAATGCTCTCTTTCGGCGTCATTTCGTGAAGAAGTCGATGATCATCGTCTGGCCGGGATCGGCCCCGTGCGGGTGGTGTCCATACGCGGCGCGCTCATGAACCTCGATCTTGCCCTTCGCCGCCTTGAACGCCGCGGCGAAAGGCCTGCAGTTGTGGTCAGGCGGAACGACGTCGTCCTTGCCGCCGTAGAGCAGCAGCACGGGGATCCCCGCACGCGCCACCGCCTCCGCCATGTTCACTGGCATTCGCTTGTCTCCGCTCCAGTCGTCGTCCTTGGGCCTGGTGGCGAACCACGGTCCAATGCCTGCCGCCGACTTGGCCGCCCTGAATTTAGAGAACGACAGGAGCGGCGCGTCGAGGTATATCTTCCCCACGTTCTCGGGATGCGCCGCCGCGTAGCGCACCGAGAAGAAGCCGCCCCAGCTCATGCCGATGAGGTTTGCCTTCGGCGCGAAGCCGAGCGTCTTCACGAGATAGCTCTGGAACTCGGCCGCAGCCGCGAGGCCCTTTTCGTCCATGCGCGTGGGATAGAGGTCAATCGTCACATGGTGGAAGCCGCGTTTCAGCAGGTCGGGCACGCCGGTGCGGGGCACGAACGCCTCGGCCCACTGCATCGTCCATGTCCAGGGCTTCCCCGCGAGCGGCGCCACGGATGGCTCTACCACCCAGGCGGTGCGCCCCTTGAACGAGAACTTCGTGCGCTTGTGGCCGTACCACATGTCCTGGCCAAGCACCTTGTGGTCCTTGGCGATGACGTCGCAGAGCGCCGTTCCTGCCGTCTCGGCGAACGCGAGCGACGCCGCAAGCGCCGCGACCGTGAATGCAGCGAGTCTAGTCTTCATTTTCATCCCACCTTAACCTTTCCGCGTTTCACGAGATCTTCGGGAGTGACTGCGTCAAGCGCGTCGATGAACGCGGCAGGGAACGCGCCGAGCGTCTTGCCCTTGGCGGCGGCGATCTCGCCCGCCACCGACACGACGAGCGACGCCGCAAGCGCGCTCTCCCAGCGGGCGCGTCCGCCAAGCGTTCCAAGAAACGCCGCGGCCACTGCGCCCTGCACGCTTCCCACGCCGTTCACGCGCGCCATCAGCGGCGAACCGTTGGCCACCGCCACGAGCGGCGCGCCTTCGGCGGCAACGTAGTCCACCGCGCCGGTCACCAGCACCGCCGCGCGCGTGACGCCCGCGAGGCGAGGCGCGGCCTGCATCACCTCGTCGCTGGAGATCGTGGACTCGACGCCGCGGCCCGCCGTCTCGGCGCCCGCGAGAAATGCGATCTCGGATGCGTTTCCGCGGATGATCGACGGGAAGCGGCGCATGAGCTCCTTCACCGTGAAGGTGCGCAGCGGCAGCGCCCCCACTCCTGCAGGGTCGAGAGCCCAGGGGCGGCCGAGCGAGTTCGCGTGCGACACCGCCGCGCGCATCGCGTCAGCCTGCGGCTTAGTCACCGTGCCCACGTTGACGAGGATCGAATCGGCCGACGACGTGAACTGCGACGCCTCGCCCATGTCCTCCACCACCACGCTCGTCGCGCCAAGCGCCAGAAGCGCGTTGGCAGTGAAGTTGGAAGACACCGTGTTCGTCATGCACTGCACGAGGGGACGCTTCGCGCGCAGAGCCTCTAGAGATTCCGCCGCCGTCTTCAATACAGACGCCGCCGTGACCCCCGTTCTCTGCTCGGGCGCCTTCTTCTTCCGGATGATGATCTCATCTCCGTCGATGTCTTCGCTCACTCTGCAAATTTCCTCTACCATCTCTCAATCCTCCTTCCGCGGCATTCCCAATACGCCGCAACATCTGCCGATATAATACGATAATCTGATTGATTCGTAAACGAAATTCTTCGCCCCATCCACTGCTTTCGCGAGCGGCGCGCCGAGCGCAAGCTCCGCCGCGAGAGCCGCCGCAAGCGTGCAGCCGGTGCCATGAGTGGAGACGGGGCGCTTGATCACAGGGCGGGAAAAGGCGTGCACGCGCCGTCCGTCGAAGAGCACGTCCACCGCAGCGCTCGCCCCCTCGCCGCGCTTCGCGGCGCCTCGCTCAACTGCGTGCCCGCCCTTCACCAGCACGGCGCAGCCGAACATCCGCGAAAGCTCCTTCGCGGCGGCGGGAACGTCCGCCGCGCTCTCAATCGGCCGCCCGAGCAGCACCTCGGCCTCCGGAAGATTCGGCGTGATGATAGTCGCTAGCGGAAGGAGCAGCTGTTTCATCGCTTCCACGGCGTCCTCCGCAAGCAGCCTCGCGCCGCTCGTCGCCACCATCACCGGGTCGATCACCTTCTTGACGCGCGGACGCGTACGCAGACGCGACGCCACTGCCTCGATCGCCTCCGCCGTGCCTAGCATGCCCGTCTTCAGCGCACGCACCGCATACATCTCGAATATGGCGTCCAGCTGCGCGGCGATGAAGTCGGGCGGCACCGGCATTATGGCCCTTACGCCGTTCGGGTTCTGCGCGGTGAGCGCCGCGAACGCGGTGCAGCCGTGCAGCCCGTAGCAGTGGAATGCGCGCAGGTCGGCCTGCACGCCGGCATTGCCGCCGGAGTCGCTGCCCGCTATCGTGAGAACGCAGGGCTCAACGACGCGCGGCATTCGGCTTCTCCTTTCCGGCGCGGCGGCGCTCGTCGGCAGTGGCGAACTTCTCGCGCTTGCACGAGAAGTAGTCCCAGCGCTCGAGCTCCTTCTCGTTCCAGGCGTTCGCCTCGAAATAGTCACCGCAGAACGGGATGCCGAGGTCGACCCAGCAGGCGATGGTGCGCTTCTCGTCGTCGGTGATGCCCTTGGCGTGGCCCTTGTCGAGCTTCTCGGTGAAGAGCCGGCTAACACGCGAACCGTTCACGAGCGGAGGAATAGGCGTGGGCACCGAGGCGGAATGTATCCAGTTTATGTAGCCTTTATGCGAATCGGGATTGGCGGTCCAAGCGCGGTTTTCTCCCTCTCCATGCTCGGCGGCGCGCGTGAGCGAGACGTACGCCTTCGACCATTTGCGCTTGGAGCGCGGGTCAAGCACCGTCGCGCCGGTGAGGTCGGGAATGTTTGCGTTCTTCTGCGGATTGTGGCAGGCGACGCAGCGCCTGTCGAGGATCGGCTGGACGTCCTTCGTGAAGCTGAAGCCGCGCGGCGGCTTCTTCAGCGAGGCGAGAGCGCGCCCCGTCTCCACGGTGCCGTTCTTGAAGCTTGGCGCAAGGTTGAGCGGCTCGTGGCAGCCCACGCAGCTCGCGGTCTCGCCCGGCTGGAGCGTCGTCCAGCTGCGCATGGACTGCACCATCCTGCCCTTCTCGTCGAGCAGCATGAAGTAGAGCGGCGTGCGCGCCGGCACCTCGAACGCCACCGAGCCGTCCTTCGCCACCGGCACTTCGCCAAGAACGCGCTTCACGCCCCACGTGCCGTTTCCAAGCGCGGGCGGCGAGCAGGAGAGTCCGCCGCCGCCGGGTCCGCCATTGCCGTTGTGGCCGATGCCCGCCGCGCGGTAGTCGATCGAGACGACGCGCAGCGACTTCACCGTTCCGCGCGGCACGCCCTTCATCGCGTCGCCCACATACACGTCGCGTATCGCCACCACGCCGGTCGTGAGCTTCTCGTTCGGCATCACGGAGGGACGCGACGGCAGACGGCGTGCGCGCACAGGCACGGGGCGCCCGCATGGCGTCTTCCCCTTCTGCGCCACAAGAAGCTCGCGCGCGCCGTTCACGTCGGTCCAGTACAGCGCGAACGGCGCCCGGTGGTCGCGGTAGTTCGGATGGCCATTCGGATTGCGAGTCCACCCCTGCGGAAGGAACGAAAGCACCACGTTCTTTTCGTCCACCGGATACGGATAGGCAGCCACACGGCCCTGCTGGCCGTCGGCATCGACCTTTCGCGCCTTGGCGCGGCGGAGCGGCTCGAGCTGCCACGCACCCTGGGCCTCCTCGCGCCCCTCGCGCGGGTCGAAGCGCATGAGCTCGCCCGGCTGGAGGGAATGGTGGCCCGTGCAGATACCGAAGAAGAGCGGGCTCCCAGGCACGGCGCGCGCGTGGATGAGCGTGGTGGGGAACCACGAGTTGCCGCCATAGTAGGCGCGCTGGTTCGTGCCGTCGACATTCATCGAGAAGAGCGGCTGCGGATACATCTGCGAGCGGTCGTTGTACTCCCAGCGAGTGTAGAGGATACGGCCGTCCCATGTGAGGGAGGGATAGTTGTCGTGCACCTGGTCGTAGGTGATGCGGGTGATGTTCGAGCCGTCGGCCTCGCAACGGTAGAGGTTGCTCACCTCGGTCCACCAGCAGTCCACGATCTGCATGCATCGCGTCGAGTTGAAGAGGATGCGCCCGTCGGGCAGATAGCATCCCTCGTAGTCGGCCACGCCCTTGCCGTCGGTGAGCTGGCGCACCTTGCGCGTGGCGAGGTTCATCTCGTAGAGGTGGAAGTCGTCGCCGCGGTCGCTCGCCTTGAAGGAGTAGAGGATGCGCATGCCGTCGGGGGAGACGTCCACGTCGCGGAAGCAGCCTTCCTTCGTCTCGAGCAGCACGGTCTCCTTCCAGAGTCCCGACGGAGTGTATTCGGCCATGCAGAGGGACGAGCCGATCTTTAGGAACGTGCGCTCGGCATGCGCGTCCGAAACGGCCTCGGTGTAGGCGTAGTGCGAGCCGCCCATCACCCAGTGGCGGCAGTACACCCATCTCTTTGCGAACTTCGCGACGGACGCGAGACGCGCGGCGCGGCGCTTGAGCATCTTCGCGCGCCATGCGCCGTGCGTCATGCCCGCGGGCACGGCGCCTCCTCCCTGTTCAAGCCAGTCGGCCTCCATTTCGTCCGCTGGGGCAAACGCGGTCTCCGCGCCGAAAGCCGACGCGCCGAAAGCCGACGCGGCCGCGAGCGCGGCTGCGAGTATCATTGTCGATGCCTGTTTCATTTGTTTCATTTGCCTTCACTTGATGCTGTACGAACATGACGCCCCATGCCGTCGCCCATATTATAGCATAGGAGAGCGCCTAGTGCCTAGTGCCTGGTGCGAATCTAGAACGGGGCGCCCTCGTCGAGCGAGAGGCAGACGGACCACCCGAGCGCGTGCCAGCCGTTCTCTATGCGCGCGAGGATGCGGTTGCGGCCCTTGTTGAGGTGAATCTTGCGGTAGCCTTCGTCCACGCGCCAGCTCTTCAGCTTGTTCGACGAGCCCCATACCGGAACGTCGTTCAGCCAGATGTCGCTTCGGTCGTCAGATCCAACCGCGATCCAGCAGTCACATGCGACGTCGGTGAACACCTCTGCATACGCATACCATATGCCGTACTCCTCGGCGTTGTAAGGAACGAGCTCCGCCTTGCCGTCCACGCGCCAGGTCTCCACAGGCGTGGTGTTGCGCGTCTGCATGAACTCCCACCGGATCGTCTTGCCGTCCTTGCCGACGTACGTGGCATCGAGGTCCACCACCGACTCCGGCGGGAACTTGCGCCGCAGATTGACGCGGTTCGGATTCGGAAACGGACCGATCACGTACCAGTCCTGCACGTACATCCACTTCCCCGGAAGGCCATCCTTCGCCGCGCTCTCGGTGAAGCGTATCACGTTGCCCGGCAGAAGCTCTGGCATGCGCGACTTGAGGGGCGTGAGCTTTTCTGCCACGAATTCCTCGCCGGCGAACTTCCTACCCTCGACTCCAGAGGCGGGCTCGACGTCTTTCTTGCCCTCCACTGCGCCCGCCATGACCCTGGTGAGGTCTTTGGCGCGCTCGCTCTCGCTTTCCGCTGCTGCCGCGCTGATCGCCACCTGGTAGTCCGCGGCAGCCGACATCTGCGCGAGGCGCTCCTGGCGTCTCTCCTCCTGCGCGCGCTCAGCGAAGTCCTTCTCCTGAAGCCACGGTATCTCGCGCTGGCGGTCCGCCGCTACCTCGGACTTCGAGCCATCGTCGGGCTGCACGATCTCCATCGCCTCCTGCATCATCGCGACTGCCGTCTCCACTATGCTGTCCGCCTCGCGCACGATCTCTGCCTGCGCCACCTTCTGCGCGTCAAGCGCCTCCTTCGTGCGGGGGCTAGCCTCGATCGCCTCGCGGTTCGCCTCCATGCGCACGGCCTTCGCGACGTCAGTGATCTGCTGCGCGGCCTCGAAGCTCATCTTGCGCTCGATGGCGGTCTGCGTGGCCTTGATGTCCTTGTACGACTCCGTGATCGCCGTCTCGATCTCGCGGGCGAGCTCGTAGGAGTCGACGATCTTCATCGACGCCGCGTCCGTCGTGACGAGCTTGTTCTCTGCGCGGCCCTCCTGGGCAAGCTTTCGCAGCTCGGGCTCATCGCTCTCGAGGACCTTGCGGAGAACGTCGATGCGCGCGCGTATCTCCTCCTGCGTCTTCGCCGCGCGTTCAAACTTCTTCACCTGCTCGTCGGTGACGCTTTGGCGGCGGATGTCCTCGAGATTCCTGACGGAGGCCCTGCGCTCGGCCACCTTGCGGTCGAGGTCGGCGATGCGGCGCCTTGCGTCCTCTGCGGTTCTGATGCTGTTGTCGCGGCGGCGCTGCTCGCGCTCGGCGAGCTTCTTAGCGTCGTTGAACTCGCGGCCAAGGCGGGCCGCCTCGGCACGCGCCGCCTTCGCCTCCGCCGTGGCCTTGCCTGACTCGTCTCGGATCCTGCGCTCCTCCGCAAGGGCCGCGTCGCGCGCCTGCGAGGCAGAGTCGCGGCGCTTCGCAGCTTCGGCGGCCTGCTCCTCCGCGTCGCTACGGTCCTGCTCGGCCTTCTCAAGGCGCTCGCGCTGCTGCGAAAGCGACTTCTCGTGGTTCGCGAGGTCGTTGACGCGGCCGCGCATCTCGCTCATCTTGTAGCCGATCTCCGAGGCCTCCTTCTGGGCCTGGTTCTGCATCGTCGCGACCTCGATCTGGGCGTCGCGCGCCATGGCGGCGGCTTCGGCCGTCTTGCGGTAGCCGCCGAACTGCGCCCTCACCTGAATGCGGTCCAGCGCGTTCCCTGCGCGGGCCTGCGCGTCCGCTATCCTGTCGCCCGCGTCCTCGATCAGCTTCGTCGCGGACTCCCTCAGCCACTTCGAGCGAGTCTCGTCCGTAAGGTCCATCCGCTCCTCGGCGAGCATCTTCCCCACCATCTCAATCATCGGGTTCTGCTCGGCCCGCGCGGTGCCCTGCGCCATCTCCGCCTCGTCGACCATCTTCGAGAGCTCGTCCTTGAGGCCGACGGACGACTTCTCGGCGAACGAGTCGTAGTCCTTCTGCAGCTGCTCCTTCATGAGGTCCATGTTGTGCAGCACGGTCTGCAGCGCATCGAGCTGGCGCAGCAGCTCGTTCACGCGCGCCTGCGAGAGCGCGTCGGCGATCTGCTCGATGCGGTCGGCCGAGAGCTCCGCCGCGGGGTTCGCCTTCGCCTTCTCCTCGAAGACGAGGCTCTTCACAGGCGTGAGCAGGACGATTGCGCCGAACACGATGACGTGCAGGACGAAGGACACGACGTTCCATACGAAGTCGCGGCGACGTCGCCTGCGCTCGCGCGCGCGGATTTCGTCCGAGAAAAGGCGCTCGTTCATTTCCTGGACCCGTCAGCCGTGTGGATGCCCACGACCGTCAGCTTCTCCTGCTGGCAGACGTCGAGAACCTGTACAATCGACCGAAACGGCGCGAACACGTCGCCGTCTATGCGGATGCGCCTGTCGGGCTTCTCCGCGAATGCGGCCTGCAGCGCGCTCCTGAGGCCTGCCGGCCCGACCGGCTTCGAGTTCACGTAGAGGCCGCCCTTCGCGTCGACCGACACCGTGACGAGCTCGGGCGTCGCCTTGACGTCGCGCGCGACGTTCGCCTCCGGAAGCTTCATCGGAATCTCCTTCTCGATCTTCTTCAGCTGGCTGGAGACGAGAAAGAATATCAGCATCAGGAAAATGCAGTCCATCATCGAGGTGAGCTGTATCTCCGGCTTCTCCTCCGCTTCGTATTTGACGGCCATGTTCCGCTCTCCTATCGCAGCCCGGCTACTTGCGCACGAACAGCTGGTTCACGAGATCGGCCACCTCCTCCTCGAGAAGGACGGCGTAGAGGTTGAGCCGGTTCTTGATGATGCCGAAGACGAATATGCATGGCATCGAGACGGCGAGGCCCGCGACTGTCGTCACAAGCGCCTTGCCGATGTCGTCAGCGAGAACCGACGCGTCGCCCATCTCGCCCATCGCGGCAACGGTGCCGAACGCGCCGAGAAGGCCGACCACCGTGCCGAAGAGCCCGAGGAGCGGGGCGAGGGTGGCGGCGGTGGAGAGCATCGCCGCCTTGCGGTTCTCGAGGCGTAGCTCGCGGCCCGCCTTGTCCTCGGCGAACATCTTGACCTCCTGATAGTCCGTAGAGCCGGCGTGCTGGATCATCGTCTCCACGACGCGCGACAAGGTGGACTTCGACGAGCGGCAGAGCGCCGCCACCTCGTCCAGCTTGCCGGCCTTCCATAGGTCGATCACATCGGCGGTGAAGCCGTCCGGCACGACCTTGGACCTTCGCAGGTTGAAGAAGCGTTCGAGCGCGCAGCCAATGCCGAGGATGGAAAGCAGCGCTATGAAGTACATCGTGTTGCCGCCCTGCCGCCAGTAGAGCTTCCACTGGTCCACGCCAGAGATCTCCTTCGGCGCCTCGGCGGATGGCGCGTCAACCCCTGCGGACGATGCGGCCACCGCGGCGGGCGCCGCGTTAGTCGCGGCCTCCTGCGCGAGAAGGCCTTTCATCCAGACGGCGCCAGCAAGCGCGAGCGCGACAACGAATATTTGCGTTTTCATGAACGAAAGTATACCACACGCCGTCGGATTTGTCACGCGAGGCAACGCGCTCTTGCCTGCTCCGTGGCTATCTCGAGGCGGCAATT
>Ga0310695_10006336_pt1 | contig 19665 bp, 16 predicted proteins | sample RumenRJG_04DNA_FD_203882 | JGI IMG/M metagenome (GOLD analysis project Ga0310695, IMG submission 203882) | Bovine rumen microbial communities from Lethbridge, Alberta, Canada - RJG_04 (v2) (version 2) | ecosystem: Host-associated > Mammals > Digestive system > Stomach > Rumen | place: Canada...
GCCGCGCTTACATCAATTCTTGCCAAGATTGGAATTGAAGGCGTCAATTCCAATCTGGCTACGGCGATCCGCACGATGGTCGTGGTGGTCATGGCCTGGGGTATGGTGTTCCTGACGAACACACAGGACGGTATCAAGTCCATCAGTCAGAGAAGCTGGATCTTTTTGATCCTGTCCGGACTTGCCACAGGCGCTTCCTGGCTGTGTTACTACAAAGCCCTGCAAATCGGGGAGGCTTCCAAGGTCGTGCCGATCGACAAGCTGAGTGTTGTCATCACGCTGGTACTGGCCTTCATTTTCTTGCACGAGGAGTTCACCGTCAAGTCCCTGATCGGCTGTATACTGATTGGCGCGGGGACGTTGGTTATGGTGCTGTAAAGGACTAAGAACATTCAGCTATCGAACTGCCTGCAAGGAACAGGTATGAAACCAAAGGGCTCTCATAGTGCAGTTCCCTTAGTCGGGATTGTAAATTGTCTCATATCATTGCCCTCCAGCTCAAGGAGGGCTTTCTTACGCAGGATACCTCCGCCATATCCGGTCAGGTTCCCGTTCGCTCCAACCACCCGGTGGCACGGTACGATGATGCAGATCGGATTATGGCCGACCGCGCCGCCAACGGCCTGTGCAGACATCCTTTCGAGCCCGCGCTCTTTTGCCAGTTTCTCGGCAATCCAACCGTATGTAACTGTCTTCCCATAAGGAATCTCGCACATAATCTCTCCGACACGATTGCGGAAATCGGAGCCTGTCAAATGGATTCGAGGGAAAAAGCCCGGATCGCGGCCTGAGAAATAAATATCCAGCCATTCTTTCGTCTGGTCAAAATAGTCCATTTCGCGCCGGCTGGCTCCTTTTTTAAGACCAAGCCCAATATATCTGCCGCCTTCCGTAAACCAAAGACCAGTTAATCCCTGTTCATCGCCGGCAAGCAGGATGTTTCCCAAAGGGGATTCGTAATCATTTGTGTAAATCATTTTGCACCTCTCGTGTTTTTTCTATGAATATAATATCCTATTCTTGATGAAGAAAGCGACTATTGCACCAGGAATTAGAGGGAGTAGAGATAATGATAACAGAAATACTTAAAAACAGGTTTTTTCAGAATATGACACGACATCCTGATTTAGAATGGGAATTCGTCGAAGCTCGTTTGAGTGAGAGCAAAGAAGCTCTTGAGGTGCTCAGGCTGATGGAGGAAAGCGGAGGCGAGCCCGACACCATCGGCATTGATGAAACGAGTGGGAAGCTTATTTTCTGTGATTGTTCGAGCGAATCTCCTGCCGGGCGCAGAAGCCTGTGCTATGACGATGAAGCTTTACAAAAACGCAAAAAGAACCCTCCGAAGGGCAGTGCCGTACATCAAGCTAAGGAGATGGGGGTATCCTTATTAACTGAAGAGCTTTACAGGCGATTGCAGGAACTTGGACCGTTTGACCAGAAAACGTCAAGCTGGATAGCTACTCCGGATGAAATCCGCAGCAAGGGAGGAGCCCTGTTCTGCGAGCGCCGATATGACGCTGTGTTTACATTTCATAATGGCGCAGATTCATATTATTCTGTGCGCGGATGGAGAGGTTACATAACTCTTTGATACTTTTGGCTTTCAAGATGTAAAGGCAAGGATTCTCGGTAATTCAATTGCCGAGAGGAATTGCCCATATGTGATTGGATTGCTGCAGACGGAACGAATGTTTGCGAACGTATATTCTGTATGGTATAATAGTTATAGAGATGTATTGAAAGGCATCCTGTAACAGTCGGACCATACAGAGGTAACATACTATGCGCAGCTGTGCGGACATGAAATATCATTTTGCTGCGGAACTGAGGATCTATCCTTCCTCACAGCAGAAACATATCATAGCGGTAAATGACGGTGCGTCACGCTTCGTCTATAACCGCATGACCGCGAATGACAGGGAGCTGCACAGGCTTAAAAAAACGGCACACCTGTGCCCTGCGTATGCCGGAAGGATCGAATACCTCGAACAGGTCCGTTCCTCCAAAAGGGAACTCGTGAACACTATCCCGTTCCTGAATGAAAAGGACGTGGATTCCCTTGCAGTGGACAATGCCATAAAGAACCACAACCTGGCATGGAAGCGCTTCCGCGAAGTCCCCGGCACGGGGATCCCGGGTTTCCACAGGAAGTCTTATACGCAATCCTACCAGACGAACGCCCATTACAGGAAGGATGCCGCCTTCTGGGAGGAAGGGAACGTGCACTTCGTGAAGAGGAGTGCCGGCGAACAGGTGCCGCATTTTATATCCCTGCCAATGCTGGGGACCATCCGTTTCCGCTGTTCCGGGAAGGTGCTGGCCATGCTCACCTCACACAAAGAAGATACGCGCGTAGGGACGGTCACGATCCGCAGGGATAACTGCGGGGATTATAATGCTTCCCTTCAGCTCTCATCCGACATACCCTTCACTGAACCTTTCCTGAAGACGGGATCCGGCGTCGGCATCGATATGAACCTGACGAACCTTTACACGGACAGCGACGGAAATGTCATCCCCAACCCGAAGTATGGCCGCGGCATGAAGAAGAAACTCGCAAAGGCGCAGCGGAAGCTCTCCCGCATGAAAGAAGCTGCTAAAAAGGAGAACAGGCCATTAAATGAGTCGTCCAACTATCAGAAGCAGAGGCTCCGCACGGCAGTGCAGCAGAGGAAGGTATCAAGGAGCAGGGAGGATTACCTGCAGGTGCAGACGAAGCGTCTGGTCGAAAGCCAAGACCTGATCGTTTCGGAGGACCTGAAGGTAAAAAACATGCTCAGGAACCATAAGCTGGCATACAGCATCGCGGATGTGTCATGGGGGAGATTCTTCATACTCCTGAGCCAGAAGGCTGTGCTCTACGGCAAAGAGTACATGAAAGTCCCGGCAAAGGATACGACGCAGACCTGCAGCGGATGCGGCCATGTGATGAAGGGGGAAGAGAAGATCCCTCTGGGCATGGAGGAATGGATATGCCCCAAATGCGGCATGCATCATCAGCGCGACCATAATGCGGCAAAAAATGTACTGCAGAGGGGTCTTGCAGTAAAGGCCCTGCAGATATAGTAACTGTAGAAATATGCCCCCTGGTAATCAGCTCACCAGGATAACCGTCCCTTAACTGGCGGACCTCCACCATCTCATCCTGCGGGAGGGATGGCGCGCCTGCTGTATCCGGACAAGGTTGCTTTTCCGCCCGCGGAGCAGAGAAAGACTCCCGCGGCGGACCAGCAAGCTCGGAGATTCAATCTCCGAGAAGCTGACTTGGAAATATGCCTATGTATAGAATAATCGTAGTTGAAGATGACAAAGGAATAGCGGACGGCATCTGCGAATGCCTGGGAAGATGGGGCATGGAAGCTTGTCAGATCAGGGACTTCCGGCGTGTCATGGAAGAGATCAGAGGATATGAACCGCATCTGGTCATCATGGATATCACGCTTCCGTATATGAGCGGCTACCACTGGTGCACCGAGATCCGTAAGAACAGCTCTGTTCCGATCTTATTTATTTCTTCCGCAGCAGACAATATGAATATGATCATGGCCATGAATATGGGCGCGGACGACTTTATTCCGAAGCCGTTTGATCAGAGCGTGCTTGTCGCGAAAGTCCGGGCATTGCTCCGAAGGACATATGATTATGGTCATGATCCATTTACGTTGCATGCGGCAGGAGCCGTTCTGAATACGGATGAGAACACTCTCGTTTATAACGGCGAAAAGATCCCTCTTTCCAGAAATGAGTACAGGATCCTGCTGACACTTATGCAGAATAAAAACAAAGTCGTGAGCAGGGAGAAGCTGATGGAGGTTCTGTGGGAAACAGACGCCTTTGTCGATGAGAACACTCTTACGGTCAATATCGGCAGGCTGCGAAAGACCCTGAAAGAAGCCGGGATCAGGGATCTGATCAAGACCAGATTCGGCGTAGGGTACATTCTGGAGGCAGACTGATGTCGCTGTTTAACAGTTATCTGAGATCACGAATCAAAGCAATCGCGGTATGCATTGCTGTCATCTGTATTTTTTCGGCTTCTTATCTGCTGTTCGATATGCCGGTGATCGTGACCCTGTATCCGCTGACTCTCAGCTTACTGGTATGCGTAATTGCTGCAGCCTTTGATTTTGGGGCATACTGCATGCGCCACAACAAGCTGATCCGGAATGAGAGACCGGTCCCGGGGGATCAGATCGAGTCAGATTATCAGAAGATCATCGCAGACCTTGAAGATGAAGCAGAACGATCAGCGAGGCGAGCAACGGAAAAGTTCAGCGATATGGTGGAGTACTATACTATATGGGCGCACCAGATCAAGACTCCTATTGCGGCGATGCGGCTGACGCTGCAGTCTGAGGACACGGAAACAGCCCGGAGACTCAGCGGAGACCTGAACAGGATCGAAGAGTATGTTGAGATGGTCCTCACATACCTCAGGCTGGATTCGGACGATACAGACTATCTGATCAGAGAGTATGATCTTGATGAGATCATAAAGCCGGCGGTCCGCAAGTTCGCAAGAGAGTTCATCCTTAAAAAGCTGTCTCTTGACTACGCCCCGACCGGGTATACTGTCCTGACAGATGAGAAATGGCTGTCTTTTGTCATAGAACAGATCATCTCCAATGCTGTAAAGTACACGTCGGAGGGCGGCGTCAAAATATACATGGATGAGACAGGTATTCTGTGCATCAGGGATACCGGCATCGGCATTTGCGCAGAAGACCTTCCGCGTATATTTGAAAACGGATTTACCGGGTTCAACGGACGCGGGGACAAGAGAGCAAGCGGGATAGGCCTTTACCTGTGTAAGAGGATCACGGATAATCTCGGGCACGGAATCAGCGTCGAATCTGTTCCGGGAGAAGGAACTACGGTCAGACTGGATCTGAGAAAGCATGATCTTGGCGTGGAGTGAACGAGGATACGCCGCCGCAAATGAACAAGGATACACCGCCGCAAATGTGACATGATTGTAAGAAGTATGTAAGCAGATTCAATGGAATGGATCTGCTTCTGTTTTTATACTGTGTTTATCAGTTCAAAACAGGAGGTCATAACAGCAATGAGTCTGCTTGAAGCGAAGGGAATCAGGAAGATCTATAAGACGCGCTTTGGAGGCGCAGCTGTAGAAGCGCTGAAAAACGTCAATTTCTCAGTTGAAAAGGGCGAGTACGTCGCGATCATGGGAGAATCGGGCAGCGGCAAGACTACCCTGCTCAACATCATAGCTGCGCTGGATAAATCTACGGAAGGCTCGGTCACACTTGATGGAATGAAGCTCAATTCTGTAAAGGACAGCGAGATCGCGAGATTCCGCCGTGAAAATCTGGGGTTCGTGTTTCAGGATTTTAACCTGCTTGATACGTTTACACTTGAAGACAACATCTATCTTCCGCTCGTCCTGTCCGGAATGAAGCCGTCAGAAATGCAGAGACGCCTTGATGCGCTGGCGGCTCCTTTGGGCATAAGTGAACTGCTCAAGAAGTACCCTTACGAAGTATCGGGCGGACAAAAGCAAAGGGCAGCAGTTGCGAGAGCGCTGATCACGGATCCCCGCATCATATTGGCGGATGAGCCTACAGGAGCCCTTGACTCCAAATCATCAGACGAACTGCTTGACCTTTTCGCGAAGGTAAATCATATGGGCCACACTATTCTCATGGTCACACATTCCGCCAAGGCGGCAAGCAGGGCGTCGCGGGTGATGTTCATCAGGGACGGCGTAGTTTTCCATCAGATCTACAAGGGGGAAGCGACGGATCAGCAGATGTATCAGAAGATCAGCGATACGCTTACGCTTCTGGCGCAGGGAGGTGAGAGACGGTGAAGGCAGGCTTTTATATGAGTCTCGCTGTATCGGGAATGAAGAAGAACGGAAGGCTGTATGTGCCTTATCTTGTGACATGCATTATGATGGTCGCAGTATATTACATTCTCCACTTCCTCGGGAACTCAGGGATCATGGATGGAATGCCGGGCGGTCACACTGCATCGGATATGATGCAGATGGGTACATACATCATGACGCTGTTCGGGACGATCTTTCTTCTCTATACGCAGTCAACACTTATAAAAGGGAGAAAGAAGGAATTCGGGCTCTACAGCATACTCGGCATGAACAGATTCAACCTGGGAAGGGTCCTTATTCACGAGACGATCATTACATGGGCAATGGCGCTGGGCGGAGGTCTGGCCGCAGGCATCGGCCTTTCCAAGCTGGCGGAATTGGGATTTACAAAGATGATCGAAATACCGGTGAGGTATACTTTTTCAATCCCTGCCGGTTCAGTGATGATGACGATCGCGACGTACACCGGTATCTTTGTGCTGATATTCCTCAATTCGATCAGGCAGATCGGTCTTGCGAGTCCTATCGAGCTTGTGACGGCAGACAGAGCAGGAGAAAAGCCTCCCAGATCGAATTGGGCTGTCGGATGCCTTGGAATTGTCTTTCTCGGAGCAGGTTATTACATTGCGCTCAGGATCGAACAGCCGATGGCGGCGCTCATGTGGTTCTTTGCAGCCGTGGTCCTGATCATGATCGGCACGTATCTGCTTCTGATCGCCGGCTCGGTGATCCTGTGCAGGATGCTGCAGAAGAATAAGAATTATTATTACCAAACGAACCATTTTGTCTCGGTGTCATCGATGGCATACAGGATGAAGAGAAACGGAGCAGGGCTCGCGTCGATCTGCATACTGCTGACGATGATCCTGGTCATGATGTCGTCGACTTCGGCCCTTTATACAGGGGCGGACCAATGCCTGAACGTGCGCTATCCTAATGAGATCGGAGCCTTTGCCTGCAAATACGGGTATGATGAAGATCTTGAACAGCTCGGTAAAAAACTGGATGAGGACCTGAAGTCCGTTGCAAAGGAACACGGCGCAGTCGTGACGAACAATAAGACTTATTATCAGTGGTCTGTCAGCGGGTATTTTGACAACAGCAAGCTCGATATTACGCTCAATTCCAAGAGCAATCTTGCGTTCGTCAACTATGATAAAGTCGCGCAGATCATCTTCATAGATGTTGATGTATACAACAGGGTGTTCGGCTATAACGAGACCGTGGCTCCGGGAGAGGCTCTGGTCGGTACCGCCAAGAAGATTCCGATCGGCGAAGTGATAACGATTGGTGATGTCCCTTTCAAAGTCACGAAAAGGATCGATGACAGCATAGGGGAAATAGATCCCGCTGCAGTAGTATCTGCTTCCCCGGGAATCTATATGATCGTAAACGACGCGAACAACATTGCAAAGAATTACGTCAAGTATACGGACTATGACGGAGAACCAATGCTGGCGTGGTTCTGGGACTGCAGATTCGACACCGGCCTCGACGAGTCCGGCCAAATAGAACTTGCAGAAACATTGGACAGGACCATCCGCAGTGAATTGGAAGGTCTGGGGTTTTCAAACATGTATTGCGAAAGCCACGAGGCAGAGCGCGGCGACTTCGTGGGCACCTTCGGCGGCCTGTTCTTCCTCGGTATCATGCTGAGCATCATTTTCCTGGTCTCCTGTGTGGTGATCATGTACTATAAGCAGGTGTCTGAGGGCTTCGAAGATCAGGCGAGGTTCGGGATCATGCAGAAGGTGGGCATGACCAGGGAAGAAATACGGAAAAGCATCGATTCTCAAATGCTCACAGTGTTTGCGATCCCGATCATCTTCGCCTGCATCCACCTGGCAGTTGTGCTGCCGATCGTCAATAAGCTTCTGATGCTGTTCGGGCTGTTCGACATGCCGCGCCTGATGATAAGTGCGGGGGTCTGTGTTTTGATCTGCGGAACGCTTTATGCAGTCATCTACAGACTTACGTCGAATGCATATTACAGGATCGTGTCTTAGGGCTGCATTTTTCAATCGATTTTGTTCTTCTCCAACTCCAACCGCCTGTCCCTGACAATTTCTTTCGTGATCATGACGATCGCGATGGCATCGAGAGAGTTCGAGCTCGGAGGAGGCGTGAAGATCGGGTTTTCCCCGCTTCTGGTCTGCATGATGTTGGGAACAGTATTTTGCAATTTCAGCGAGTACTCCGTGGATATCATGGACCGCTCCTCCAAATGGACAGCTCCGCTTTACGCGCTTTTCTTCGTGCTGTCCGGCGCGGAGCTGGACCTGGGCGTTTTCCGGTATCCTGCGACCATATTGATCGGTTTCGTATATATTCTTACGAGGTGCATCGGCAAATATACAGGCGCGCTGCTTGGCAGCTCCCTTATGAACTGCAGTGAGACGGTACGCAGGTATCTGGGAATTACTCTGTTCCCGCAGGCCGGCGTGGCGCTGGGGATGGTCGTCACGGCCCAGGCGCTTGGCGCACAGATGGGCGGCCTGGTCCGCAACATCGTCCTCTTCAGTGTGCTGGTCTATGAGCTGGCCGGCCCGCAGATGACAAGAATGGCGCTGACGAGCGCGGGCGAGATCAAGGCCGGCGCAAGTGACGCCGGCAACAGAGCGCGCTTCGAGAAGAAGGAGAAGATATCCGGGATGCGTGTGAAGAAGGCGTGAAGCCGCAAGAGAAAAGTTCATGGAGTATGGCTATGAAAAGAGTATGGATATGAAAAAGCTTCCATGCGCCGTATCGGGCAGCGCTGCGATATGACGGCAGCCGGCCTTTACCGGCACTGTAAGGATAAGGCAGGCCTGTTCGGCGAACTGGTCTCACCTTCCATCGAGAAGATCGACGCATGGCTTGAGGCACATATCACCCGGAGCATGCAGACTATGGAAAGCGACACCATAGACCTGTGGAAGGATTCAGAGATCGACATGATGCGGGACCTGATCTATCCCAACATGGAGGAATACCGGCTTCTGCTGACAAAGGCTCAGGGTTCACCGTACGAGAACTATCTTCACGACCTGACGCAAAAGCGACAGGAGAAGATGCTTTCTTTTCTGCCGCTGCTTCAGGAAAAGGGATATGTTCCGCATATGATTGATGCGAAAGAAATGCATCTTCTACTGAGCGCATATACGACGGCCTTGTTTGAGCCGGTCATTCACGGATATACGGAGGAAGAAGCGTACCGGTGCTCGGAAATGCTGGAAGAGTTTTTCCTCCCCGGCTGGAAGCAGTTGTTAGGTTTTTGAACAAACAGCGCAGCAGCTCGCAAGGCGAGCATTGAATAGTAAACATACACCGCCTGTCTCATAAATGGGACAGGCGATGCGTTTGTTATAGGGTTAGTTAACGCTAATACGTGAATGTTAGCTAAAAAGGAGGTCTTATTCATGGATGAGAACAGGAAATCACAATCCCCCATCGCCTGGGTGCTGGGGCAGACGGGAGATCACGGAGGGCAGTATGTCCTGAGCGTGATCCTTGCCGTCATCGGCGTGGCCTTTTCGGTCGCCCCCTATTTCGTGGTAGTGGGGATCGTGCAGGGGCTTATGGACGGACAGCAGGATTTTGCCTTTTACCTGGGAAAGTGCCTGAACATGGCGGCCTTGTGGCTGGGAAGGGTCTTGTTCCATGCCCTTTCCACTGCGACGAGCCACAGAGCGACTTTTGCTGTGTTGGGCGAGATTCGTAAAAGGTGCACGGAAAAGCTGGCCCGCATGCCGTTAGGCACTGTCCTGACACAGAGCAGCGGAGCCCTGAAGAACACCTTGGTCGAGCGGATCGACAGCATTGAGACGACGCTGGCCCATATTGTGCCGGAATTTACGGCGAACCTTCTGGTTCCGGTGATCATTGAGATCTACATCTTTACCATCGACTGGAGAATGGGCCTCGCAAGCCTTGTCACCGTTCCGATCGGCATGTTCAGTTATGCGCTCATGATGCTCGGCAGCGGGGACTTTTACCAGCACACGATCACAGCGACGAAATCACTCAACGATACGGCTGTGGAATATATCAACGGCATTCAGGTGATCAAAGTCTTCGGCAAGACAAAATCCAGCTACGACCGTTTTGTCCATGACGCCTATGAGGCGGCGCACAGCTTCATCGACTGGATGAGGGCCAGCATCCTGCCTATGACCTTTGCCATGGTCGTGATGCCGTCTACGATGGTCTCGGTCCTTCCGATCGGCGGGCTCCTTGTGAAGAACGGAAGTCTGTCCCCTCAGGATTTTGTCATGGTCATCATTCTGTCTGTCGGACTGATCACTCCGTTTGTGACCTTGATGAGCTACTCAGACGATATCAGGACGATGGGCACGATCTTCGGAGAGGTGAGGGCGATCCTGGATGCGCCGGAGATGGTTCGGCCGGAAGAAGGAAAAGCACCGGAGAAAAACGACCTGGAGCTCAAGGATGTGCATTTTTCTTATCATCCGGACGCAGATTCCGAGGTCCTGCACGGTGTTTCTATGAAGATCCCGGAAGGAAGATTTGTGGCTCTGGTGGGACCCAGCGGCAGCGGCAAGAGCACGATCGCGCGCCTGATCGCATCCCTGTGGGATGTGACGGGAGGAAGCATCTCGATTGGCGGAAGCGATATCCGGGATATTCCACAGGAAGCCTATGCCGATAAGATCGCCTTTGTCTCGCAGGACAACTATCTTTTCAACATGACAGTGAGAGAGAACATCCGTCTCGGCAAACCCTCAGCGACTGACAGTGAGGTGGAAGAGGCGGCCAAAATGAGCGGCTGCCACGACTTCATCATGAGCCTTGAAAACGGATATGACACTCTGGTGGGCAGCTCCGGCGGCCATCTGTCGGGCGGAGAGCGGCAGCGCATTTCCATAGCGAGAGCCATGCTGAAAGCCGCGCCTGTCGTGATCCTGGATGAGGCTACCGCCTATACGGATCCGGAAAATGAAGCAGTCATTCAGCGGTCTGTCTCGAAGCTCACGGATGGGAAGACTCTGATCGTCATCGCGCACCGTCTCAGTACGATCGTTGACGCGGACAGGATCTATGTGGTGAAAGACGGCAGGATCCACGAGGAAGGGACCCACGAGGAGCTTCTCGCGCATCATGACCTGTATGAAAAGATGTGGAACGCGCATATGGAGGTGAAGGACAATGGTTAAGATCATCAGCCGTTTTTTTGCATTCTGCGGAGAGGAGAACCGCAAGAGATTTCATCATTCCATTATTCTTGGCGTACTGCAGGCGATCTTCGAAGCCCTCAAGATCCCGGCCATAGCCTGCATGGTGCGCGCGCTGCTTCGCGGAAGCGTGTCCACACAGGATATCCTTCTTGCGCTTGGGATCATGCTCTTTTCCATTGTAGGTTCCAGCCTGGTCAAGTCCAGGAGCATAATGCTCCAGACCGAAGGCGGCTATGACACCTGCGCAAGAAAACGCGTAGAAATCGCCGAGCATATGCGGTATCTGCCGATGGGCTATTTCAATGAGAAGTCACTGGGGCAGATCACTTCTGTCACCACAAATGTGATGCAGAACTTGGAAAATGTAGCGACACGCGTGATCATGATGGTCTGCGAAGGCCTGCTCATTACTTCTCTGATCATTGTGATGCTGCTGTTTTTTGACTGGCGGATCGCGCTGGTACTGCTCTGCGGGTTTGCGCTGTTCCTCTTTGCGAACCGATTCCTGCAGCAGGCGGCCGGTACGCTGGCCGGTCAAAAGATCGATTCCGACGAGCGCGTGGTAGAAAAGGTGCTGGAATACCTGCAGGGCATGGCAGAAGTCAAAGCGTATCATTTGACCGGTACAAAGAGCAGGGAACTGAACGACGCTATTTCTGCCAATGTCAAAGTGAATACGGATATGGAGATGACGCTGATTCCCCGCATGAGCGCCCAGAATCTGATCGCCAAGCTGACGGGTGTGTGCATGGTGGCTTTGTCCTGCTTCTTCTACTGCAAAGGGACTATGGATGCCCTGACGGCGGTCGTCATGGTGATCTCCGCGTTCATTGTCTATGCCAGCCTCGAGACGGCAGGCAATTATTCCGCGCTGCTTCGCGTGGTGGATGTAAGTGTGTCAAGGGCGCAGGAGATCCTGGATACGCCGCAGATGGATATCACAGGGGAAATGATCACGCCTGGGAACAGGAATCTTGCCGCGGAGGATGTGGAGTTCTCCTATGAGAAGAAGAAAGTTATCGATGGGGTTTCGGTGCAGATTCCTGAGAAGACCACGACAGCGATCGTCGGACCCTCGGGCGGCGGCAAGACGACACTGGTCAATCTTTTGGCCAGGTTCTGGGATGTGGATGCCGGATCAGTAACTCTGGGTGGAAGAAATGTAAAGGATTACGATATGGATTCCCTGATGGAGAACTTCTCCTTCGTGTTCCAGAATGTCTACCTGTTCCATGACACCATCGCGAATAATATCCGTTTCGGGCAGCCGGACGCGCCGATGGAGAAGGTGATCGAAGCGGCGAAGAAAGCATGCTGCCACGAATTCATCGAGGCACTTCCGGAGGGGTATGACACGGTCATCGGAGAAGGCGGCGCCAGCCTCTCCGGCGGAGAAAAGCAGCGCATCTCTATTGCGCGTGCCATGATGAAGAACGCCCCGGTCATTTTCCTCGATGAAGCCACCGCCAATGTAGATCCGGAAAATGAGAACGACCTGATGAAGGCGATCCAGGCTCTGACGGAAGAGAAGACGGTCATTATGATCGCGCACCGCCTTAAGACGGTGGAGCACGCCGATCAGATTCTTGTCATTGATCACGGAAAGATCGTGCAGCAGGGTACCCACGAGAACCTGATGAAGGAAGAAGGCATCTATCGGAACTTTATCAGCGAGCGGCGCGAGGCGGCGAGCTGGAAAGTTAAGATGCGGTGAAGGGTGACACGGGGACGGTTCTTCTGACAACTTTTGGAACAAAGTTGTCAGAAGAACCGTCCCCGTGTCAGCGATTGTAAAGCGCTCACAACAAAACCGTCAAATGGTTTTTTTCATCCCCTGAAAACCGGATGTCTTTGACCAGTCCACTCACGATGGTGGAAGAGAGATCATCTCCTCCGGCGACCGGGTCGTATTCTGCGCCGCCCCAAGTAAAGTTCATGGGGACAGAACCATCCTGCTCCGAGTATTCTGCTTCGATTAAGACGGGGTAAATGGAAGGATCTTTGCCGGACTTCAGGATGATATTCTGCACTGCGATCTCTTCGAAGCACAGCATCATATTACGGCTGACTGACGCTTTCTGCATGGTATCCCTGCAGAATTTGCGGATCTTATCGATCACATCGGCATAGTCGAGGTCGGGAGAAAGGACTTCCAGCGAAAGTGTCTTAAGACGGCGAATGAAGATCCGGGTCTTTTCTCTTGAAGGGTGATCAAAGATTTCTTCCGGCGTTCCCTCCTCATAAATTCCGCCCTCATCCATGTAGAAGACGCGGGTCGACACATCTCTGGCAAGTTTCATGAGATTCGACTCCTCGATGTGATGATGTAAAGCAGATAGTTTTATGAATCAGTTTTAATTCATTATAAGAAAAATAGAAATCTGCATCCACTCTTTTGTGTCAAAAGAACCGTCCCCCTGACATAAAAAATGGAGACCATAAAGCTGTAAATTGCAGTATAATGATAAAGGGAGCAGGCGGCTGTGTGTATCCTAAGATGACTTCCTTTTAATTTCTGACCCGAAAGGGACAGCGGTAATCGGATACGCGCAAGTATGTCATCAGATAGCCTGCCCCTTTTTTGTTACCTCAAAGACCTTTATAAGGCTTTTTAAATGCTTTTTAAATGCTTTTATGAAGCCGCAGCGATATGGAGATCAGAATGAATACTGCACTCGAAAAGCTTCTCATAAGTGAGTTGAGGATAGTAGTATACGAGGCCGCTGATGCAGGCTCAAAACCCGCAAAGGCGGACTCTTTTGTACCTCAGCTTCTATCAGACGACCGGATCACACAGGCGATGACGGTCAACGAAGAGCTGCGGAATCTGGGCTATACGCTGAAGCCGGCGGATATTCTCCGACTTGCCGCAAGCCGCTCGATGACCGGATTCGCGCAGCACTTCCGGAGTCTCATGCCGAGCGTCGATGCTCCGCCTATGTATCCTGATTTCCCGGAGCAGGTGATGAAGATGGAAGAAGCAGAGTTTCGGATGCACCAGATGATACACTACTTCTCCACTTACGGCCTGGAAGACCTGTTTGGAGTGGAGAACAGCCGGGGCTGGCTTCCGGATGTCAGAGCGACTGAAAAGAGCCGGAGCGATGACCCTCTTCTGGAAGCCAAAGTGCTGGAACTGATGCCGGAGGAAGAAGCCCCGTTTGAAGCACTCCGCCGCATCCTCGCGAGAAGAGAACGGATGACAAAGCCCTCCAAAGAACTTGTAAAACTTGCGATCCCGCTCGTGACGCCGCAGCAGCTGTCCGGTATACAGATCCCGTTCAAGGAGAATCTCGTCGAACTGTTTGACGCGGTCCTGGAAGGCACAGACGGGACGGATCGAATTCAATTCCTGAGGCAGATCTGTCAGCACACCGGTGATGTTATGAAGTGTGTGTACGGGATTTTGCCAAAACACAGATATCATCTGAAAACCGGCCAAAAGAGAGCGATCGTGAAGCTCCTTGAGTCCTATCCGGAACAGGATTTTAAAACCAACCTGATCTTATCGCGGGAGGGGAGAGAGAAGAACCTGGTCTCTCTGCAGTATCTGGACTACAACATGTATTCGCACAGTGACGTTCACAGGGAAGCAGTGCGTGCGCTCCGAAACGGTGAACTGAGGTCCTGGGAAGCGCAGGCCCGCTATCTTGTCGAGAACGGTGATCAAGGTGTTCTCGACTTTATCGCGGCGCGTCCCGGTATGATGCTGCGCATGATCCGCTGGCTTCTCAGGAAGGGATATAAGGACAGCGATATTTTGAAACTGCTCAGGAGCAAGTCGGACGCGCTGAGCCTGCACACGATCGTCGACACCCTGAACGCGCTGGATGAAGCCCGCATGAGAGAACCACTGGAGGATCTCTACAAAGCTTCCTTGGACCGACGGGAAGCGGAAGCGGCAATGCGCCGGGAGAATCTGAAAAAGATGCTGTCAAAAGAGAGGAATCTGGATCCGGAACTCAGGGAGCACATCATTCGAAATGCAGAGCACCGGCAGAGCAGGAGCATAGAGTCATTCTCGCTGGAATACAGGAAAGCCCGCGCATTGTATGAAAAATCGCAGCCCTATGACGGGCGGGTGTGCGATATTTTGACTGCTGTTCTGTTCGAGCATCTGAAGGGAATGAGAACGGAGCTGTATCAGAAAAAAGTATATCTGCAGACGGACGCGTACGACCTTTCCCGCAGTGTCCTGAAATCCGGAAACGGAAGTGAGGAAGGCGGCTACCTTCCGCCGGGGATCGCGATCCGTATACCCGATGAGGTCAGGCATCTGCGCTTCTTCGTCTACTGGAACGACAAGAAGAGGGTGGACCTGGATCTGCACGCGGAAGCATATAATACGGAATTCGAGCCGATCCATGTGGGATGGGACGCTGACTTTAAGAAAGACGGAATCGTCCATTCCGGCGATATCACGCACAGCAACGCGGCGGAGTATATCGATATTGACCTGGACGCGCCTCTTCTGCGGGTGCAGACACGGATCCATATCTATTACGGAAAGGAATCCTTTAAGAAGATCGATACCTGCTATGTCGGAATGATGGCGGTGAAGAAGCTGGGTGCAAAAGTGAAGCTCTATGATCCCCAAAACTGTTTCTTTACGCATGAGCTTAGGTCCGACACCGACGAACTTCAGTATGGGTATGTAGATGTTCCCGGGCGAAGACTGTACTTCGTTGGAAAGCAGCCGGAAATACTTCCTGAATACTATCGGCCTTTTGAAACCACACAGCAGAACTGTTCAGGCGGCTGCAGGATGACGATGGATCGATACCTGTCTATGCTCTTGGAAGCGCAGGAGGTGACGGCTGCCGCTTCGCCGGAGGAGGCGGATATCATCCTGACAGTGGGGAAGCCCGCAGAGGAAAAGGGCGTGAGCCTGGTGGACAGAAATTTTTACCTGGAGGAGTGAATCACTGTATTTGTAAATTTATCAGATTGAGATAAAAGATCATAAAGTCAAAATAGAGAGAAGGGAGATGGGGTATGAAGACAAAGATCTTTGCGCTGCTGCTCTCGGGCGTCATGGGGTTCAGCCTGGCATCCTGCGGAGGAACGGCTAAAGCGCCGGATTCTTCTGATTTCGCACAGACTTCAGAGAAAGCAGCTGTTTCGGATACGGAAGGTTCCGCGTCTGCTGAGGAAGTCACAGAACCGGCGCAGGCGCCGGAACAGGACGAGCCGTCGAGTACGGCCCAGTCCCCGACTCCGGCTGAAACAGAAGAAAAAGCCGCGGATAAGAACGGGGATATCTACATCCTCTTTACCAGCGATGTTCACTGCGGCGTGAATCAGGGATTTGGATATGCAGGTTTAGAGCGCGTGAAAGACTCGCTTGAGGAAAACGGCTATGAGACCATACTGGTTGATGATGGCGACTCCATACAGGGAGAGGCGATCGGAACGCTTTCCAAGGGAGAGGCGATCGTCGACTTGATGAACGAAGTCGGATATGATGTCGCGATCCCGGGAAACCATGAGTTCGATTACGGGACGGAACGATTTCTGGAACTGGTTCAGAAGGCGGAGTATCCGTATATCAGCTGCAACTTCACCTATTTGAACGAATCTGTTCTGGAGCCATATGTCATCAAAGAAGCGGCGGGTAAAAAAATCGCCTTTGTGGGTGTGACGACCCCCCGGACGATGAGGGGATCGACACCGGCCTATTTCCAGAACGAGAGCGGAGAATATGTCTATGGATTTATGCAGGACGACCAGTCCGGCGCTGATATTGCCATTGAAAACGGAGGCGCGGTTCGCGCAATTATCGGCAAAGGGGACGTCACTTACGGAGACATCATAGCCGTAAAACCGTTTGGAAACGCGCTCTGTGTTATAGAAGTGACCGGACAGCAGGTGTTAGATGCTTTGGAATGGGGCGGCCGCTTCGTGCCCGGGGAGAGCGGCGCGTTCCTGCAGGTGTCCGGTTTGACCTACGAGATCAATTCAGCGGTAGATAATCCCTGCACCGAGGACGAAAACGGAATGTTTACGGGTATTGAGGGAGAGCGCCGGGTTCAGAATGTCATGGTCGGAGAGGAGCCGCTGGATCCGGATAAGACCTACACATTGGCAAGCCAGAACTTTTTGTTGTTGGAATGCGGAGACGGCTTTACCATGTTTGAAGGCGCAGAGGTCGTCAAAGACAATATCAAACTCGACAACCAGGCGCTGATCGACTATATTGTCGACACTCTGGGCGGTGTGGTCGGCAAAGAGTATGCGGACATGTACGGACAGGGAAGGATCACTATTTTAGAGTAGGAGACAGAAAGCAATGAAACTCAAATCTGATTTTATTACGCAGACCATAGACGGAACACAATTCCTTGTCTCGATCGGTGCGGAATCCTTTCAGGGGATCGCGCGCAGCAATAAGACATCGGCATTTATTGTGGACTGCCTGAAAGAGGAGACTACGGAGGAAGCCATTGTCGATGCGATGTGCAGGAAATATGATGCACCTCGTGAAGTGATCGCCGCCGATGTGAAGGAGATCCTGGACACTCTGCGCAGGATCCGGGCACTTGATGAATGAGCGCAGGACATCAGCATTATATGGTGATGCTATGCAATAACAGTTTATTATGCGGCAGTGGTGACAGAACTTAAAGATATGCGATATAATGAATACAGTTCCGTTTTAACGTTCATGCGGCTGAGCTGATCCCGATATGTGATCTGACCGCATGACAGCCAGTTAATATTTGTTGGAGGTTACTATGGCAAAAAAAGTATTACTCTTATGCGGCGATTTTACGGAAGACTATGAGACAATGGTACCTTTTCAGGCGCTCGGAGTCCTGGGATATCAGGTAGATGCAGTCTGCCCGGACAAGAAAGCCGGTGAAACCGTTGCGACCGCTGTTCACGATTTTCTTGGCGAGCAGACCTATACGGAGCTTCGGGGACATAACTTTGCGCTGACAGCAGATTTTGATGCTGTAAAGACAGAAGATTATGAGGGACTCTTCATTACAGGAGGACGTGCTCCTGAGTATATTCGTCTGAATGCACGTGTTCTGGAGATCGTCCGCGAATTCTTTGCGGCAGGCAAACCCGTCGCGGCAATCTGCCATGGACCGCAGGTACTCGCAGCAGCAGGCGTTCTCAAGGGATATAAAGCGACCGCCTATCCCGCAGTCGGACCGGATGTCACGCTTGCCGGCGGCACATATGTAGAAGTTCCTGTAGACCAGGCGGTTGTGGACAGAAATCTGGTCACTGCTCCTGCATGGCCCGGAGATACGGCGATCGTTCGCGCTTTTGCAGAACTTATGGGAGCCAAGATCTCCATTTGATCCGGTTTGCTGTGAAACACATCGCTGATCAAGAACGATAGCATCTGCCGCGCGAGGCCAGTCCTGGCGCGGCAGCTCTTTTTGGCTTTGATGTCGCTTCTGAAACGACCTTTTGCGGTCCTGACAGATCTATAATGATGTTACCAAAGAAAAAAGGAGGGTCATTATATGAACAAGAAAGCGAAAGAAATAGATTGGACGAAATATCCTCAGGATCGAAAGGAGCTGTATGACTATTGCTGCAGCCTTGGGTACGATGAGCGCACAGCTGCGGTCCTGGCACTGTTCATTTTTGGCAGCACAAGGAGTGATAACTTACGAATCGATCAGATTTACGGACAGCTGACAGAAGAAACGGAAGTCATTCCCCGCGAATACGATATGACCGGGTACCGGGGAAATAACACAGGTATGCCGGCCGGTTTCGGCTCATCGGGTAATCCTCTGAGCAGTGTGCGGACCGGATACAGAGCAGCGAGGAGATCGCCGGGCGGTATTATGGATTCTTTGCCGGACTGTGCACCCGAACCGAAAAAGCATCAGAGCTTATTTGACAGATTCTTCAGCGGCGGAATGGCTGACGGTGTCAGATCTTCTGCGCGGGGCCGCAAGTCGAAGCAGACGGCTGCTTCTTTCAAGGCCTCTGATCCCGGAATGTCTGCTTCTATGACATCCGGCTTTATGCCGTCTGCTCCGATGCCTGCTGCCTCGATGACATCCGGCTTTATGCCGTCTGCTCCGATGCCTGCTGCCTCGATGGCATCCGGCTTTATGCCCTCTGCCCTTCCGGCAACAGACGAATACGAGCAGATCGAGGAAAAGGGCTTCCGCGATGTCAAGAACCATATGACATCGACCTTTCGCATGACAACGAACACGGCCTCTGCAGGTATTATTTTCAACCAGCTCAGGGAAAACCGCAGGATCGACAGGAATATGGTGCGGATTGAAGAAATGCTCAATTACTTCCGCTATCAGAGTGTGATCCCGGATACGGAGAAGTTCCGGATCTCCTGCGAACTGATGCCCGCAGCACAGGACGGGGCAGCAGGGCAGAAAAAGCTCCTCTATATAAACGTGCAGGGCAAAGAGGAAGTCAAACAAAGACAAAATATCGTGCTGCTTTTGGATGTCTCCGGAAGCATGTGTATAAATACGTACCAGGTACAGGCTGCGGTCGCAACGATCATCAGCAAACTGAATGCCGGCGATAAGATCAGCCTTGTGACATACAGCTCGAGAGATGAGGTGATCCTGCGCGGATTTACGATCAAAGATGATAAGGACAAGATCAAAGCGCTCGAGAAGTTCCTCGGAGTGAATA
>Ga0310695_10006337_pt1 | contig 19663 bp, 11 predicted proteins | sample RumenRJG_04DNA_FD_203882 | JGI IMG/M metagenome (GOLD analysis project Ga0310695, IMG submission 203882) | Bovine rumen microbial communities from Lethbridge, Alberta, Canada - RJG_04 (v2) (version 2) | ecosystem: Host-associated > Mammals > Digestive system > Stomach > Rumen | place: Canada...
AGACGCTATTTTTGACTAATCAGTTTAGTTTCGTATAGTGTTTTCCCCCGGAATATCCTATAATCAACATCTTCCAAGGTTAGCGAGAATGCAGGTAAAGAAACGGATTCCATTAACTCCTGAATAGCCGATAACTGTATGTTTGTGTCTTTTACCCGTCCCAATGTCACATGTAACCGAAACCAAGAGTCCATCACACAACCGGCACCCTTCATGTCTGAGCGGATATTCTCTATCAGTGAAAGAAAGGATTGAGGTACATCTGTTACCGTCAAGTTGATAATATGCATTCCTGACATCGCTGTAAAGACATCCAACTTGTTAAAAGTCAGTGTCGGTGCAGGAAACGTATTCAGATGTTTCTCCAACAGTGGGCGAAGATCAACATCTTCAGGCGTTTCATCAACAAAGACCATTGTAATATGATAGTAGGCCATTTGCCATCTTACATCGATATTTTGGCAGGCAAGTCTCAGTTCTTGAAACCAAGATGCATTGTAACTCAGCGGAACCTGTATCTCCAGATATGTTTTCATGCCTTATCTATACCCATTAACACTTTCCAGAAACTCACTGGAAGATAAACATTCTCTAGTTCTGCTGCTTCTCGGAACATTGGTGCAATATCCTCTGGAACATATCCTGCGATGCCACAGCCAACAGGTGTCACGAAGAATTTCAGTTCTGGATGTTCCTTGGCACATATTGTGAAGTGACGAACTGCTGCTTCAGTACTCTCGATTCCTTCCATTGTCGGCAAAGCATACGACTGCCCCTGAAGTCCTTCTCCATTCCCCCACTCTGCACCAAACTTGCTGTAAGCAACCCTGGCTGCACCTCCCATATGCATCCCTTGGATGTTGCTCCCGAAGACAAATACTTCATTCGGCTCCAGTACATTTATCATGGATGGAGTTATACGGTCAGGCAGAGTGCCTGTATTTCCACCAGTCATCCAATATTGTTCCTCCTCTGTAAATCTATTCTTTTCCATATTTCTATGCTAAAATACTTATATCTTTCTTTTTAGGACTTCCACAAAGTATATTTGCTACTTCACGGCAGCCACAATCACACATCTTTGACAGTTTACACCCCTTACATGACTCCGGCATGTAATCACTTGTTGCGAACATATTCCAGTAATCAGCATCTGAAATCATTGGTCTCTCAAAGATATGTCCTACAACTCTTGGTGAATGATTACATGTACGAATATTCCCTGATGGGTCAACTACAAAGAATCCTTTGGCAGCAGCGCATTGGTAACCGACATGTATTCTCTTGTACTTTTCCATATCTTTTATGGCACAGATAGGAATCTCTGTTCCTACATTACCATATCGATTTGCATATGTCAGGACTTCTTCTGCTACATCCAGCATCCCATTTACCTGCTCAGTATTTAAAGCCAGTTCATCTTTATATGCCAGTCCCCTTCCCCCTGGAAGGAAGCGGTTCAACAGAATGTCGTGGGCACCATGTATTAATCCCTGCGAAATGGTCTCAAACAACTCATGATAGTTCTTTTTCGTAACCGTTACATTCAATGTTGCTTCTATTCCGTAGCTTTTTGCCACTTCAAACCAATGCAGGACACCCTCTGCGTTATCAACTCCAGTATGATCCTGGAATGTCTCATAACCGGGTAGGCTCATGCTAAGATGTACATTTAACTCTTTAAACAAGGACATGTACTCTTCTCTCATTGCAAGTCCGTTCGAAATAAGAACTATAGGATGGTTGAATCCTCTTTGAACACCTTCCCTCCTTATGAATGTCAGGATGTCTTCAAAGCCTTCCTTCAATAGCACCTCACCACCAGAGATCGAGAAAGATTCTACGCCCTTATCATAAAGCTTACCAATAGCCATTTCCCACTCTGTCACAGTCATCTCCTTTCCTTTTTGGTATGTCGTATTTGGAGCATACCAAGGACAGGAACAGAACTTACAACGATGGTTACAGTTGTATGTCAGTTCCAGTGCGACAGACTTAGGCAGGCTTATAATATGCATCCTATTCAATTGAAATTCCTGTCATTCGTTTGATTAAAGGCAGCTCTTCCCTTATTATATGTGTATTATCGAAGAAATCCGTATATGTTTTCTCGTTCTTCAGGAAAGCGATGACAGCATTATAATCATCCTCGTCATTTGAGATTGCAAGATGATAATTTTCTTGTTCCTTTGTTTTGAAATAGAACACATAATACATTTCGTCATCGAATAAGGTATCTCCGTCTTCATCTTTGAACCCAAGTTTACCTGCACAATCAGCACAAAGATGCTCAATCTTAGCATCAAAGCCAAGTTCTGTCATCGTTTCTACTTTCTTTTCGAGTACATGCCTAACAATCTTTCTCCAAGACATTTCCCGTATCTGTTTACCACAAGAGTCACATTTGACCTTAACAGGTTCAGGAGGTGCTGGAGAATAGCACATCGCTCCCATTCTCTCAGGTATGTCAGTCTCATCATTGGCTAGTGCTTTTAGCTGTTCGATAAGCTCTTCTTTTGTTGGATGTTTCATTTCTGTCTGGTTTACTATTGTTTCTAATTTGGTGCCAAAATTACTATTCAAGAGTGCAGTCTATCTGCATAGATGAGATTTTTTAGTGAAAGTAGTAATCACTACGCTTTAGGTGCAAAATTACAAAATTTCAATTAGAAAATTGGCTAATTCATCTTTTTTTTTATGATTTAGTTGTATTTTTTGCAAGTTATTCGCGTTTCTCGAAAAAAAACGCTATCTTTGCACATAATATTTACCAATAATATATAAGGTACGATGGAGAATAAGCCTATTAACAGGATCAAAGTGATGCTCGCCGAGCGCATGGTATCCAACAAAGACCTTGCAGAAATGTTAGGCAAAGACCCTGCTACAATTTCCAAGTGGGTGACCAACACCTCTCAGCCTAGCCTGGAGAATCTCATTGAGATTGCCCGTTGTCTTAAATGTGAAATTAATGACCTCGTGCGAACTGATCACAATCCTAAATGACTTAAAACAAAAGACTATGCCTGTAAACAAGAACGCCCTATTGCGTTATCAAATTCTCGACCGCTGCTTCAGTGATTTCCATAGGAAGTACGAGATTGATGACCTTGTAGATAAGGTCAATGAAGCCTTGTATGACCTTTACGGAACTGAGGTCAGCATCCGTCAGATACGTGATGACATCAAGTATATGCGAGATCGCGTTAGTTATGATGCGCCCATTAAGGCATACCAGTATGATGGAAAGAAGTGCTATTACCGCTATGAAGACAGGGGCTTCTCCATTTTCAACAATGAGCTTTCAACTGAGGAAGTAAGCACTCTCCGTTCCACCATCGATATGCTTGCCCGTTTCCGTGACGGTTCTAAGAATGCTTGGTTGGAAGAGGTAATATCCAACCTAGAATATCGCTTTGGCGTGAAAGGCAAAACAGAAAATGTTGTATCATTCGAGCAGAACGAACAACTGAAGGGATTAGAGTTCTTAGACGAACTGATTGATTCTGCTATCCACCACCAGCCGCTTCGCATTCTCTACGTTTCATATTATGGCATAGAACATAACACCATTGTACACCCCTACCACGTCAAGCAGTTCAACAACCGTTGGTTCCTGTTGGGCCTGGAGGAAACAGAAAAAGGGAACCGTCTGACCAATAAGGCTCTTGACCGCATTGTTAAGTTCTCACGAGCCAATGTGTCATTCATTCCAAATACAGAAATTGACTTCTCTGAATATTTCAAGGACATCGTAGGCGTAACCGTTCCCAAAGAGCATCCTGTCGCAGAGCCGGTTGTTCTGAGGTTCGACCCTGCCCGATTCCCCTATATCGTATCAAAGCCTATCCATCCTTCTCAGGAAGTTCTGAGCGAGAAGGAGCATACCCTTCAAATTACCGTTCGTCCCAACAAGGAACTGGAAGCCCAAATATTCTCTTATGGGCCACAAGTTGAAGTACTCCAACCACTCTGGTTAAGGCAACAGATTGAAGAGAAAATTGCAGAAACATTGAAGAATTATTCATCTGGGAAGAAAGACTGCACAGAATAGCAGTACTTTTACACCCTATATTATTCTTAAACTGATTAATACAAACGGAAATCTCTAACAGAATGGCAAGTATAAAAGAAGAAGGTCTAAGAAGAAGAATTGGTTCTGATTTGCTAATAGGTTGTTTCACAATACTAGAAGATGGAACAGCTTGTTTTACAGACATTCGTGGTGGTGAAGGAGATGTGGTAAAGAACCCCAAGAATGATCAAGCAGACATTATTGTTAAATCTTCAAATACAAAGTTGACTGAAGGAGCCTTCTATCAGTTTCGCTGGAAATTATCTGAAGCTGACGATGAAATTGTCATGGTTGGGGATGCCGAATTAGTTAAGAACGAAGAATTTCTTCAAGGAATATTTGATGCTCGATTGAAATTACAAGGAAGTAATCTTGAGTTATTCAACAATTTCCAGAAGACGATTTTCAATGAAGTAACTGGTGCCAAGCAGACTTACATCTATGAACTATTGCAGAACGCAAATGACTATCCATATAATAAGGAGAATGTATCAGTCCAATTCATTGTGTCGAATCATTACCTTTTCTTTTTCCATACTGGTGCATATTTCAATTTAAGAAACATCGTTGGCATAAGCTCTATTAACCAGGGAGAGAAAGCAAAGAATACAGACACCATTGGTTACAAGGGAATCGGCTTTAAGACCGTTTTTTCCAATAACGAATATGTGTATCTCAGATCGGGTGACTGGAGCTTAAGATTTGACCGGGCCTATTCTGAGGAGAAATTTTATGGTGCATGCCCTTGGGCATTAATGCCTATTCCTACAAAATTCTCTGAACTTGACCAAGAGGCTCATACAATTATCAGTCAGGCTCCTAAAGACATGCGTGTACAGTTTGCTTTACGGCATAAAAGTGATGCACGAGAAAACATCTCTCAACTTGATTTGGTTTTTGGCGATGACCAAATACTTCTTTTTATTCCTAATGTTCACAAAGTTGAGGTCCTTGTAGATGGTAAGAGAAAGCACTTGGTAGAAAAAGACGAAGAGAAATGGATTGTCGATGATTACTCTTGTCTTGTTTCGGAAGAATTGAAGGATTGGGTTGAAAAGAGTATTAAAGGTGGCGAAAGGGTTCCTGAGAAATTTAAAGATATCAATAAGGTCAGGATGTCTTTTGCCGTTTCAAAAGAAGGCAAGAAGATTATTCCTGTAGAGAGAGCTCGCGTATATAACTATTTGCCGACAGAGCTTCGACTTGGATTCAAATTCCTTTTTAATGCCGACTTTATTCCTGACGGTTCACGTAGCGGTTTGCATAATGTCAAGTGGAACGATTATGTCATGGAGCAATGCGGCGGCGCATTTGCTAAATGGTGGAAATCCTTGTTAGTCGAAGACGACAATGAAGGTACGTATGAGTTGGAATCTGTATTTAGTATTCTTCCTGAGTTGACGAATACCAATAATTACGGTCAACTATTTTTAAAGGGTTTCTTCCAGAGCATCAAGGATATTGCATGCATACCTGTTCGTGTTAATGATGAATATAAGATTCTGAAAATGAATGAGGTAATATTGGACGTGACAGGCATAATTGCATCGTCAAATCCAATATTTACAGATGACGAGTTCTACAAATTTACTGGTATAAAAGGTGTTTTACCTCATAGCGAGATAAGATGTAATGGTAAATTAAAGAATCTCCTTAAACATTTTGGAATAGCAAAAGAGTTCAGTGGTAGGCATCTTACAGGTCTGTGTGATAACTACAGATTCGTTGAGTGGCTTAAAGTGAAGGAAAACAATATCAAGTTTGTTGGGTTCCTTGTTCAAACAGGCTATATAGAGAATTTTTGGAGCTATAATATCTTTTTACGTGCTGATGGAAACTTAGGAAGAGCAGACGCTACCTATTTTGACATAGACAAATTTGTTGGAGACCTTGATTTCCTAGCCCAGAACTTGCCAAGACTTGATAAAGAAGTGAGAGATACACTCACAGAAAAACACAAAGAATGGGCTAGTTATAGCAGAAAATTCAAGCCTTTCCAAGAATATGCATTCGCAAGAAATGTCTTTCAGAATTTTCCTGCAATCAGGAAAAAATTCATGGATAAAGATAACAGCTCGCGTTTCCTTCATTTCTTAGCAACTACTCAATACAACGAAGGTATTCCAGAGAATTATCCCCTCTGTATGGATGATGGTGAGATTAAGTCGGGAAGTTCTAACGTTTATCAGCCTAGTGAAGATGGTTTTGCCTTTGCAGCACACGAATGGGTAGATAAGGATTGGATACATTTTCTGCACGAAGACTATTATAAAAGAGACGCAGAAATCATTAAAAACTATCTGTCTTCAAGGTGTAATATTAAACCTATCACTAAAAATGACAGTTATAAGCTTTTTATAGCAAATGACAAATTGGTAAGTAAGATTGCAGAAAAAATAAGGAGTACTGTCAGCAGTAAGGACTTCTATTTATATCTGGCTTCTATTCAAGAAGAAATAGGCAATTTTACGCCTACCATGCGACAGACGTATACCCTTTTAGTCTCTGACGGAAAAAACGAGGAGTGGTCTCCTATAACAAGAACTATCTTTTGGAATGATGATGATTGGCATGAAATGACTGAAAAAACATGGATGCCAGATGATTGTTGTATAGCCTTGTCTGATTCATATTTTGACGGTTTAGATGAAGACAATACTCAAAAACTTAGAACACTATTGACAACGAAACAGATTGTCCAACGGTATTCTGTTCAAGCCTTTTATCAGAACTGTTTGAGAAACAGACTGAAAGATGTTTTCGCCGGAATTCAATCCAAAGAAGTCGGTATAGATTTTATGGATTACATATTCTTACAACGACTATCTTTGTTTAAGAATGGGGCAATTGATCGCCAATTCTTAAATATGCCTATCTTGATAAGAGGCCATAAAGAGTTAGTTCCAATTTGTGACATTAATGATGGTGTCTATGTTTCGTCTCAGGAGATAGATGAACTATATCACCAGGCTTGGTTCCACAAAGAGAGCATTGCTATTTGTGACGAATCTTATTCAGAGCTTTTCGACAGCCGCGAAAGAAAAGAATTCTTTAAGCTATGGGGGATAAAGGATTATCAGAAGATTGAGTTTACGCGTACGCTTATTCTGAAAAATCTAGATAAATACACTTCTGATCTGGAAGATAGAGAGAAGAATATCGCTTTCCACCGATATTTTGCAAATATCCATGGGGCTTTATCTGAAAATGACCTTGAACCAATAAAGGATATGCCAATTTTTATATCGTCGCCAGACAATAAAGATGGTATATTGGTTGACCATAGTAATAATCATTATCTCCCATCGAATCAGTTGAGCCAAATTATTAATTTGGATTTGGTTCCCATTTCCATTTTGGATTCGATCCATCCTGACTATATTGAAAAAGAGTCAGACAAGAAATATTTCTTAGATAAATTGGGTAATTGTGAACTTGCTTTAGATGAGTTTGTTAGTTACATTAACGATAATGAGGAAATTGTTGCACCATACCTAAAAGATGTCTCTAGAAACATTCGTTTCTGGCAATGGGCATGTGGCGTTTCTGAGGGAAGGAAGGCCCTCCGATGCTTCCCAATGTTATGCAGAAAGAAGGGTGACGAGAATGATTCTTTTGAACTACCGGAGAATCTGTATACTTCAAATGATTATGCAGGATACAATATCGAAGAAACTCTCAACGAATATGTTCCTGATGCGAAATATGTTTCCCCTGTGTATGTTCAGGATCTTCCCGAGAATGTTACCTATAACTGGAAATCACTTTTCAGAGATTTGAAGATTAAGGTTGATGACAAGGATATTGTTTATAACGATATATTGCCCAAACTTAGTCGCTACAAAAAGACTTCAATACTCAGTTCATTGGCTCAATATGCTGATGACATCGTCATGAAGTTGCGAAATAAGGACGAAAAGATGACAAAGTGGATAAACGATCTGCAGCTCCTGTGCGTTGATGGTAATTATAGAACTCCAAAATCCTGTATTGTATCAGGACAATTCTTTGATTTTACAGATAGTGTTTTCACCGATATTATTATCCCCAATTTTGTATCAGAACAATATATAGAAGAATGCAAAGATAATGATGATCTCCGCCGTAAAGTTGTCAAATTCATAACTACTATTGCTGACATATATAATGTCGGCTTAGAGTCTTTGACTAAGTTGCGAGACCAGAAAGTTGAATATTTTATTCAAAACCAACAGTCTTATAAAGATACTGAAAGCCATTATCGAATTATTACGGAGTTGGCTGAATCTTATTATTCTGATTCTGTTGGTGTATCTAGCCTATTATCAAAGTTTGGCACAATTTCCCTTCATACAGTATCAGGGTTATTCAAGAGGGCAGCCGGACTGTACTTAAGTTCTGTTTATAATCCTTCTTGTGACTACATGGCTTATGGAGTCTCTGACTTAGAGTTTGTCAGTGAAAAGTATTCTGATTATACTGAACAATCATTATATAGGTTCTTTAAATTATTGGCAGTCAGAGACAGCTTCTCAGTATATAATTTGCCACAACTTGCTAATGAACGCTTTGCCAAATATTTCTGGGAGACATTCGCGCCCCAAAACGAGCAGGTACTGAAAGATGTATGCACGGAAGAAAACCTGCGCATGGTAAAATGTATTCCTTCCACCCTTGGTGTAAAAAGGCCATGTGACCTGTATGACCACCGAGATCCCCAACTCAAAAAGATGGTGTTGAGAATTAAAGGTGGAGAGGATAAATTACCAACTGTCGAATTACCATCATGGTTAAAGAATATTCGCCTTGGATTTAGAGGAAAGCTGTACTTACCAGACTGTTTGGCATATCTTAGTCTTAATATAATAGACTATAGGCGTGATGTTATTGGTTGGATTACAGTCATGGAAGAAGAGACATTAGATCGCTATTCCAAAGTGATTAACGACTATATTGCAGATGCACAATGGCTCAACGGAGAGAAACAATGGGTTCCATTAAAAGACCTGTATGCCCTTGAATGGGGAAATAAGACGCTGAAAGATAATTTCAGTGGAAATGCATGGATCTGCAATCCTTCTAATATGCCTGAATTTAAAATATACTATGACAAGTTGTGCTCAATATTCCATATTAAGATTCTCACTGATGCAGACTTTACTAAAAGAAAAGACGGTAAGTTCTTCAGAGATGAGAATGCTATACGAGAAATTAGAAAAAGATTACTATATTTGGCATATAAGACTGGCAAAGATAATTGGAAAGAAACTTTTGAAGAGTATGACAATCGATTAAAGGCTGCTGATATTTCTCAATGTGAGAGAATCGCCTATTCTTTCAATGATAATATAGAAACAGACCTTATGGTCTATGCAGAAGACGAGAAGGCCTTATGGTATGTCAACTCATGGACTGGCCCCATGTTCCTTGAAGTCCTGAATTGGATTGAAAACAAGATAGGACTAAAAGGTAGCTTCGACAACAACTTTATGCGAAAACTCTTCCTCACTCCATTCAAGGATTTTGTTAGGAGGCAGGAAGGTGGTTCATTGCCACAAGAAATACTTGATTTCCTCAGTGAAGAAGAAAAGGCTGGAATAAAAGTAGATAAATTTGCAAATGCCGAAAAATTCGAAGAAAAGACATTTGAAGAAATCGATGATGACGTTGATGAGGATGAGGAAGAACACGACATGAATGAGGAGGATGAATCTGAACTGATGGATGAAGAGGGAGCCGAATCCCTATCCTCTTCTACGTCGCATAGCGAACCAAGGCCTTCAAGGAGCACATCGCCAAGAGAACGTAGCCAAAAGCCTTCAAGTAGTTCTACTGGTTCTGGCAAATCTGAGAAAGAGCCTACTATTCCAAGCAGACCTGACGCTCCACAACTTCCACAGAAGAGTACCGAAGAAAAACTCAAAGAAGAGTTTGCCGAAAAAGCTCAAAGGAAGGTCGGTCGCCCATCTTCGTCATTCAATCCTGGTTCAACAAGCCAGATGCCCATCAACAATGCTCCATCGGAGCCAACTCCTGGACCTTTCTTTGGTGGTGGCGGCTCTCAAGGACACAGTGGAAGCGATGGAGGAATGTCCCCCATGTCAAAGGCTTCTCAGACACTTACCCGAAAGAATACTGAGGCACAAAACATGGCAGCACATGCATCAGAGCAAGTAGATATCCTAGCCCTCTGGAATAGAACCAAGAAATACAGCTATCTGTGGTACAAATATCTGATGAAATTAGAAAATGAAGACAAAGCAAAGTCTTCTCGGAGATCAACTCAAATAGATTTCAACTCTTATGAATTGATTAGCAAAGACAAAATTCTCAAACTCTCTGATCCATCTGCCATCGTACCAAAGTGGTTGGAAGATTCTTCTATCAGCATGTTGGCCATTGGTGCAGGTTCCAAGAAAATCACCGGTGGTGTCGTGAAAGTAGATGACACTGAAGTTGATATAATGATCAATACCGATGATATACCTAAATTGCCGGGTGCTAAGAAGATTCGACTGAATGCTGAGAATATGACGAACATCGTAGACTCATTGGAGACACGATTCCTACAACTAGGATATGATGATGACTACGATATGGAACAGAATCTACCTAAGGACATTAGCTTTATATATGGCCCTCCAGGAACAGGTAAGACAACAACTCTCGTTAAGAGACTTCATGAAATAGTTACAGAGAGTGGTGATAATCTTAATATTCTTGTCCTGACTCCTACTAATAAAGCTGCCGATGTGATTGCTGAGAAATTGGCAGAAGATAACGATTGCTATAGTTGCCTGGCAAGATTTGGCTCAACAGAAAGTTTAGATCTAATTGAGAAGTATACAGTTCTGCAAACACGTGACACCATTGATATGGAATTGCTTCCAAAGAACATTGTTGTTACGACAGCAGCTCGTTATGCTTATGATTTTGTCCAGCCTGACGATGTTGCCATTTGTGATTTCAATTGGGATTATATAGTCGTTGACGAAGCGTCTATGATAGACTTGCTGACTATAACCTATGTTTTGCATAAAGCCAAAGACTGCAAGTTTATCATTGCTGGCGATCCTAAGCAGATACAGCCCATCAGCGACATTTTACCTGAAAACATATATCATCTGGTAGGATTAGATAGCTTCAAGGAAGCCATTAACAACTACAATCGCTACCCTGTTGAGCCATTAACAGTTCAACATCGTTCTATACCGACTATTGGTAAGCTAGTAAGTGAATTCTCTTATGATGGTTTAGTGCAGAATGATTCTGAAAGAGATCCGCAGAAGCCATTAGTCCTCGATGGTATACCTGTAAAGGATATCAACTTCATTGGCTTTAAGACAGATGCCTTTGGCGATGCTCTTTATGGATTGTCTGCTATAGACAAATCAGCATTCCATCTGTATTCTGCCATATTTACCTACAACATGGCTGGATATATTGTCAACCAGGTAACAAAGAAATATCCTAAAGCGCAGTATAAGATTGGCATCGTAAGCCCCTATAAGGCTGAAGCAAACGCTGTGCAGCAGATGCTTGAAAGACGTCCTCTTGATACCAATGTCGCAACCGTAACCTCGGGTACAGTCCATCGGTTCCAAGGAGATGAGTGTGATATTATGTTTATCATCTTGAATCCACCGTCAAATACCACATCGGGTTCTCATGTCAATGACTTGAACATAGTCAACGTAGCTATGAGCCGAGCCAGAGACTACATCTTCTTTATCATACCAGACTCGCAAATTCCCGGATTCCATACGAGAGAACGGTTAGGCAATCTGGTAGATAACAAGGATAAGAGTATACAGTACTGTCCGAACATTGAGAAAGCGATATTTGGCAATTCGCAATATATCTATGACAATACGAATGTGACACCACACTTGCCTGTCAATGTATATTATGACACCCAATCTCTCTATGAAGTCCGTATTGATGAAACAACTCTTGACATACAAATAAACGATGAGATATAACAAAATTATTAAAGAATTATTAATCTGGGAAGAAAGACTGCACAGAATAGCAGTACTTTTGCACCCGTAACGTTATAAGAATGGCATTAGATAAAGAGCAATATCGCATATTCGAACACATCAGCGATGTGGACATCTCAGAACAGGACATCTGGGATTATGAGCCTGATGTGTTAAACAAATTGCTGATTGACCACACCATGTCTGCAAGAGCCAGAGCAGAGGCAAACGACCAAACGAAGTTTGTCAATATCTTCTGGGCTACCAATGACTATGATGACCAGCGCGAAGGTGAAGCCAAGGATGGCTACCGATACGATAATCAGATTATGCCAGAGAAGATTATTGGCCAAAATGGTCGTGTCATCATGCCCCGTGTTCTTAAAGACAAGCAGTTACAGATTGACCGGACAAAGGACAAAGCCGAGGTGTTTACTCCTTCTTGGGTTTGTAATGCACAGAACAACCTTATTGATGAAGCATGGTTTGGACGAAAGGACGTATTCAACCGTGAAGTGGTCAATGAGGACGGCACCCACACTTGGGTTCCCACGGAAGGGAATATCGAATTCCCTGAAGGTGACAAGCAGAAGACTTGGAAGAAGTATGTCAGCGAGAACCGTCTGGAGATTACCTGCGGTGAGGCGCCTTATCTGGTGAGTCGCTACGACACCACTACAGGCGAGTCTATTCCTCTCCATAACCGCATAGGTCTACTTGACCGAAAGCTCCGAGTGGTCAGCGAGAATACTGAAGGATCAAAGGACTGGCTTACATGGGCACGAAAAGCCTATATGAGCACTTATGGCTACGAGTGGCAGGGGGACAACCTGCTGTTGGCTCGTGAAGCCCTTCTCTATACTTTCATAGAGTATTATAAGGACAAGTTCCCTAATGAGACTCTTAAGAAATCCTCTATCGTCGGCATTGCCCGCATCATTTCGTGGAATCTCTGGCAGATGGACGGCATCAAGATGGTTGTGCCTGACTCTTGCGACAAACAGGTTGAGACTAACCTTTGGGGAGAAACGAAAAAGCGTGAATGCAAAGCATGCAAGGAAGGAACTACCTTCGGACATATTGGCGTTCATTGCCTTATACGTGACTGGACGCTGAAGAAGAAGCCGGAAGGCTACCAGTTCAAGCCGGGTGAAGACCCCGACTCTCAGCCTTGGCAGAAGATCGAGTTCCAAACGCTCCTCCACAGTCAGAACAGAACTGAACAGGAAGACGAAGAGGACGAATGACCCAGAACAATCATATATCCACACAGATATGAATATAAAATATACCATCACCCAATCGAGACTTCTGTACGTTCTCAGTATAGGCGACAGAAAGCATCAGAACCTTTTGAAGGTTGGCGAAGTCTTTGTTGACAACGAAGTGGCAGACAATACTAGCAAGCAGGTGCTTAGTAAGGCTGTCCGCGAGGAACTTGACAAACGCTCCTACATGAAAGGCGTAACCTATCATGTGGAGTATGTGGAATGTACGACCTACAATCAGAACACCAAATGCTATAAGGCTGATGATGTTTATCGTACTTTGACCAAGATGGGCATCCCCTCTGTTTCACTAAACAAGCTGAAGGGCGTGGATGTTGACATCTGGTTTGCTGTATCACTTTTTGAGATTCAGGAAGCCATCAAGAAAATCAAGAACGGCCAAGGAGCTGGTTATGGAGCTATTAAGTTCCGCCCTGAGCAGGACAAGGCCATTCAGGAAACTGTAGCCCATTTCAAGAAAACTAATGGGAAGGCGTTCCTTTGGAATGCCAAGATGCGTTTCGGCAAGACGCTGAGCGGATTGGAGGTTGCCAAGGAGATGGATTATAAATCAACGCTAATTATCACCCACCGTCCTGTTGTAGATAAAGGCTGGCACGAGGACTTCGACAAGATTTTCGGTAATCAGAAGAATCTGTACCACTACGCTACTCGAATGAGTGATAACGATTCAGAAGGTGGAAACTTCTACTCGCTGACAAAGTCCGTCGATGCAGGCACCAAACGCTTGGTATTTTTCGTTTCAATGCAATATCTGCGCCTTTCTCAGTTTGTTGGCGGCAAGGAGCGCAACTTCGATCCGCTGAAGAAGGCCATCATGGAGTATAATTGGGACTTTGTGATGGTAGATGAAGCCCATGAGGGTATCGAGGCAGCAGCTGGTGTCCGTGTGATGGCTAAGCTAAAAAAAGAGGATACACGCATCCTGTCGCTCTCAGGCACTCCTTTCAACTTGCTCGACAAATACGACGAAGGCGAAATTTACACTTGGGACTATGTGATGGAGCAACGTGCCAAGCAGGAATGGGATGACCAGCACTTTGGCGATCCCAATCCATACGCAGACCTCCCACGTATGCAGATTCTCACCTTCACGCTGCCCAAGATGATTCGTGACCAGGCCATCGAGAACAACGAGGTCTTCAAGTTCCATGAGTTCTTCCGTGTGTGGACGGAGGAAGACAAGGACTATCTGCAAAAGCAGATTGATAACGAGACGAATCCGCTGAAGCGTACAGAGCTTCAGGCCAAGAAGGCAGAAATTAAAGTCGATAAGTTCATTTACGAGGGAGCCGTCCGTCGTTTCCTCGACAAACTGGTAGAAGAGTCAGACACCAGCCAATATCCTTTCTCGACCGATGAGTTCCGTGAGCATTTCCGCCATACGTTCTGGCTCCTGCCTGGCGTTAAGGAGGCCGCTGCACTCTATGAACTGCTAAAGGAACACGAGGTGTTCGGCGAAGAGAACGATATGTTCCATATAGTCAATGTGGCTGGCGACGGTAACATTGAGGATAAGGATGGTAGTGCGCTGAAAGAGGTTCAGGACGCTATCAAGAAGTACGAATACACTATTACGCTCTCTTGTGGTAAGCTTACTACTGGTGTTTCTGTCCCAGAGTGGACGGCTGTACTCTGCATGAAAGGCTCAGAGAACACGCCTGCATCCAGTTATATGCAGACTATCTTCCGTGTGCAGACTCATGCTGTACTGAACGGTCGCCAGAAGTCAGACTGTTATGTATTCGACTTTGCTCCTGACCGTGCTCTGACGGCTGTAGCTGAAACTGCGAAGATGGCTGTCGATTCGATGGGAGCCGGAAAGAAGCAGATGAAGCGCAAACAGAAGGAAGAGGAACAACACCTCGAAGCCTTCATCAAGCTCTGCCCCGTTCTCTCGATGGATGAGGGTGAAATGGGTAAGAAGTTCTCGGCCAATCAGATTTTCGAGAAGCTGTCGAATGTATATATCGAGCGAGCTGTACGTAGCGGATATGCCGACAACTCCATCTATAATCCTGACCAGTTGCTCAACCTGACACCTGAACAGGAGAAAGCTTTGGGCGATGTTCACGACCTGCTGGGCAGTATGCCGAGTGGCTGGAAGCCAGAGAAGATTAATATCAACAACAACGGCTTGGGCAATACTGAGGGAGCCGACCAGATGAAATACATCTACTACCTCACATCAGAGAATGTTGTTCCACCACGGCCCCGTATGTCTGCAGAGAGTGATGACAATGGCTGTCCTACTACTGATGATGAAGGATGGGATGACAAGATGTGTGCCCCAAGCCAGATGTTTCCCTACCTCTTTGTTTCCAACAGTCGTCTGGCTGATGGTCAATGGTCTGATTTCTCTCAACCTGTCCTATGGAAGAAATGGACAGATCCAAACAAAGATACTGATGAAGCAAAGAAAAAACGTGAACAGGAGAACAAGGAGAAACGTGCCCGTATGTCCGTGCTTCGTGGTGTATCCATCCGTATTCCTTTATTGGTTTATGGTGCAGAGATTAACGATGATGATGGTGAGGAGATTACTATTGACAACTTCGCCAGCGAAGAAATTGTTGACCAGGCTTCATGGGATGAGTTCATGCCAAGAGGTTTCACTAAAGAAACATTCAACATTCTGAAGGAATGCTTCGATCGTAGTATCTTTACAGGAGCTGCAAAGCGCATTCGTCAGATGGTGAAAGAGGCTGATAATCTGAATACGGAAGACCGTATTGCCAAGATTGCCACAATCTTCTCATACTTCCATAATCCAGATAAAGAGACCGTGTTGACTCCTTGGCGTGTAGTTAACATGCAATTGAGCGATTGTATGGGAGGTTGGTGTTTCTTCAACGAGCAATTCGATGGCGACTATACCGAAGAGAACCAGTATGGTGAGAATATCCGTATGGCTAGATTCGTAGATAAGGGAAAAGTTACCCAAGACATCTTTGGTGACTATTATGCTCGTATTCTTGAAATCAACTCGAAAACTGGACTCTATCCTCTCTATATGGCTTACTCCCTCTTCAAGACTTCTAAGGAGAAAGCGTTCCGAGAAAGTGAATTGACAGGAGAACGTGGAAAGAGTACAGATTCTGAGGGTTACTACCGTCAGGCTGGTAATGACCTAGAAATCTGGAAGGATGTACTTCAGGACAATATATATGTAATATGTCGTACCAAAATGGCAGTAAGCATTACAAAGCGTACATTAGCTGGATTCCGTAAGGACATCCGTATGAACGTTAAATGTTACACTAAAGACATTTCCATAAACGACTTAGTTAGTTCTGGTATTTTAAAAGCAACTAATGAACACGTCACAAAAATTGGCAAGACATATTTTTTCGACGATAGCGAAGAAATGTCATGTGACTTGATTGACGTTTTACGAGCGAAGTCAGAGATATTCCAAGAAGAAGTTGTAAAAGGAAAAGACTTCTGGCATGTTTATAATTCTATTCCAACTAAGAGTAATGAAGATATTAACAATATGAGATTTAAAGCAATTGTAGGTAATCCTCCATATCAGATTATGGATGGTGGCACACAAACTGGTGCAATGCCTGTATATCAATATTTTGTCGATGTTTCTAAAAGATTAGACCCTAACTATCTTTCTATGATTATGCCCTCTAGATGGTTTGCTGGGGGAAGAGGACTTGATGATTTTAGGACCGACATGCTAAACGACAACCGACTGTCAACGTTAGTTGATTTTCCAAAAGCCCGCGACTGTTTCCCAACAGTAGATATTGCTGGTGGTTTATGCTATTTCTTGTGGGATAAACAGTATCATGACGATTGTAACATTATATCATCCATTCGTGGCCAAAGGACAGAGTCAAAGCGGAAACTTAATGAGTTTGATATTTTTATCCGTGACAATATTGGAATGGGCATTATAAATAAAGTCCGGGCATTGAAAGAGCCTAGCGTTGATTATCGAGTTCTGAAAGTATCTCCTTTTGGAATCCGCTCTTTTGTTAGAGGTGAGGAATTTAAAACGGGAGACATGCTATCACTAAAGAGTAGTGCAGGAATTGGCTATATCAATAGAGATGTTGTAACGAAGAATATTGAGTTGGTCGATAAGTACAAGCTCATGTGCGGTTACTTAAATCCAGATCGTGCTGGAGTAAACAATGCATCGGACGGCAAAAGTAGTGTGACAACGAAGTTAACTATCTTGAATCCTGGCGAAGTCATTACAGAAACATATATAATAATAGGAACTTTTGATTCTATGGAAGAAGCCAAGAATTATGCCTCTTATATGAAGACAAAATTCGTAAGATTTTTGGTTCTTCAAACAATGACCTCAATGCACATTACTCAAGCAAATTATAGATTTGTCCCAGATTTGGATTTCAGCAAATCGTGGACAGACAAAGAATTGTACGAGAAGTATAAACTAGAGAGTCCTGAAATTGATTATATTGATTTGTTAATTAGAGAAATGGACTAATATGTCGAAGAAGACCTATACATCCCTTCCTACTGATCATGCTGTCTGCAAGCATGCTGACTGCCCAATATCGGGCACCTGTTTGCACCAGTTAGCTTATCCTACGCTGTTGGGAAGCCAGACCTATCTGCGTCTGATAAACCCAAGGAAGTGTAGTAAGGACGAGACGTGTAGCTTCTATCGTGACTCTAAACCTGTGACGTATTTACGTGGATTATTCAATGGATAAAGAATAGTGATAACTAAAGACAGAAGGAATGGCACTACAGGCAATCTATACAAGCGAGCAATACCATCAGCTTTTCTACAAATATCTGATGGATCGTTTCGATGGTGAAAGCGAAGAAGTGAATGCCGTTATCCAAACGGCAGAAGAGGTGTTACCCTTTACGCTTGGCGAATACTTCGGCACTGGCTTCACCAGTATTTTCGAGCTTCAGGACGAAAACGAGATAGAGTCTCTTCGCAAGAAGATTAAGGCCCACAACGTACTGAAGAACATCGACCGTCGTGAGGAGCCTCGCTATACGGAGGTATTGAAATGGTATCGCCTGTTTGTGAAGTCATTGCACAATGAAGCCACACCGCTTCAAGTGCCTGGTGAGCAACCTAAAGATGAAGAACCATTTTATGGTGTGGCTGATAACCCAGAGCCACCTATTGCCCACAACGATGCCGACTATGCCCCTGACACAGAAGGACTGGAGCATCAGTACAACCTGACGAAGAAAGAACGCAACCCAGAGCTACGCCGTAAGTGCATAGAGCATTACAAGCACCTATGGGGAGGTCATATCCACTGCATTTGCTGTGGCTTTGACTTCGAGAAGGCATACGGCAAGATTGGTGAAGGATATATAGAAATACACCATATCAATCCCCATCACACCTTTGAGGGCGAACATATGGTTGACCCCATCAACGACCTCATTCCGCTCTGCAGCAACTGCCACTCCATGATTCATAAGGGAGTGCCAGGGCGTGGAACCTGCATGACGCTGAGAGAGCTGAAGGATTGTTATAAAGGTATTAAATACGATAACGACTGACTATGCAGACGACGCAAGAAGACTTAAGACTAGGTCAATGCCTGACAACGAGAGTGGAACAACTCCGTCAGGGAATACTCCACGGGCGACCTTACGTTTGGGAACTCCGACTATCGCAGGAAGAGTTCTACGTCCTGGAATTGGCCATCAACGAAAGCATCTCCTCCCACGCAGGAAAACACGATCACCTGCTGTCGGAGGAATTTGCCGTTATTGTAGTGATGTACCTCGCTGAGTGGTACAAACGCTACTATAAGGGTGCCGATACGATGGACGAGAACAAAATTCTTGCGTTAACAACAGAGGAGTTGAAACGGCTTTATGATCTGGCCGGAATAGACAAGAACACTTTTGTCTATAACGCCTCGAAGAACCCTGACAAGACATCCTACCGTTGGCAAGAATCACTACAGGTATTGGGAGGTCTGGCTGTTCAGGCAGAGCTGAAGCGAGACCAGAACGACAACCTGTTATCACGTCTCTGCAAAATATTCCACGGTGAGGAGATAGACCTCGATGACTTCAAGGACAGAAACCGTGCAGTAGCCTTCCAAGAGTCGATAGCACGTCAGCACAGCCTGTATGAATACCTAAAATGTATTTTGGAGAAAGATGAGCGAGGCCGCAGGAACCTGCCGTTTGCACCGTCGGACATTAAGAATGAGGATACCTATATCCCGCAGCTCATTCGTAAGATTGAGGAAGCCGACCTGATAGCCAAGAAGCATAAGTTTGACTTTGAGTGGGTTATCAACTATACGGCCAACAGGAATCAGATGGTAAGACATCTGCGAGTGAAACTGAAGCCGGAAGAGATA
>Ga0310695_10006339_pt1 | contig 19661 bp, 12 predicted proteins | sample RumenRJG_04DNA_FD_203882 | JGI IMG/M metagenome (GOLD analysis project Ga0310695, IMG submission 203882) | Bovine rumen microbial communities from Lethbridge, Alberta, Canada - RJG_04 (v2) (version 2) | ecosystem: Host-associated > Mammals > Digestive system > Stomach > Rumen | place: Canada...
TTAACTTTAATACCTATTATTTTATTATTGATGTCTTTTTCTGTATCACATCCCGTGAAATTAGCCACTTTAGCCCCTTCACCAAATACATTTTTAATCTGGGTAGCTGTCATTGCGAATGGCAAGCATATTGTATTCCAAGTATTTGCTTTCACGGCACGTTTTACCTGAACATTGGCTTTAACTACTGACTCAAAATCTTCGTAGGACTTTGTATCTTCAAAAACAATCAAATTATCAACGATTTTAATAGAGAATTCGAAACCAGACTGACTCCAACCTGTTGAACCATCTTCCTTAGCAATAATTATGTTGTCTTTACCTCCTGTACCAGTTACTTTACCCGTCAACACATCACCTGAGTTCAATGTCTCATCAGGTTGCACATAAAGTTGGAGAAGAACACCATCTTTAAGAAGTAAATTTCCCATACAGCTAACCACCAATGTAACATATTGAGGATTATTTGCATCTGGTTGGTTTGCTGTAACACTATAAGAACTCATTACTCCCTTCTGTTCATCACCAACAAATGCTTTGGGAATCATCGTTCCAGGTAGCTCTGGATCTTCCATCAAAACCACATCCAATCCTTTAGGTAGCTGTAATGCCAATTCAGTATTCCTGAATATTCTTTCACCAGGAGTAACATTGATAGTGATAACGCCCTCTGCTCCTTCTCTCAATTCAACGAGATTATCATCTTCCACAGAAATGGCATCATTGATTGGAGTATACTCCACGTCTGCCTTCACATTATTTGCAAAGGAAAGGAAAGACAGCAAAGCTAATAAAAAAAAAGAATATTTCTTCATTATTAATGACAGTTATGATTTCATCTTGCATTATGTCTGTAAGGCATGCTACCACTGGCACTCAAAAGCGATAGTATGAAAAAACCAAGCATTGGTACCAACAGACAATAAATCGCACAAAGGTATGAAAAAAATATTTATTGGCATCTCTTTTGAAAGAAAAATTGGTTTTTCATGAAAAAAAAGACCATAACGCCCACAATTTAAAGACATTTTCTTTATCTTCGCTGTTAATTTAAAGAACAAATAGCAGTGCGAGCATCAGCACAATAATTATAATGTGACTACTATGAGATTTATCGGAATTATCCCTGCCAGGTATGCATCTACTCGCTTTCCTGGCAAGCCATTGGCCATTTTGGGCGGCAAGACCGTGATAGAACGGGTATATGAACAGGTATCGGGAGTGTTGGAGGACTGCTTCGTGGCCACCGACGACGAGCGTATCTACCATGCTGTGGAAGAGTTTGGCGGCAAGGTGGTGATGACCTCGCCCGACCACAAGAGCGGGACCGACCGCATCGCCGAGGCGGTAAGGAAAATAGGCGGTGACTACGATGTGGTGGTGAATGTACAGGGCGACGAGCCTTTCATCCGCCGCGAGCAGATAGCGTCGCTCTGCCATTGCTTCGACGACCCAGAGACACAGATTGCCACCCTGGGCAAGCCTTTTGCCGAGATGGAACAAGTGGAGAATCCCAACTCACCCAAGATTGTGACCGACAAGCGTGGTTTTGCCCTCTATTTCAGCCGGAGCGTGATACCCTACGTGCGTGGCGTGGAGCGCGAGGAATGGCTGGAGCACTACCCCTATCTGAAGCACCTGGGGCTCTATGCCTACCGCAGCGAGGTGCTTCAGGAGGTGACAAAGCTGCCCCAGTCGCCGCTGGAGAAAGCGGAGAGTCTGGAACAGCTGAGGTGGTTGGAGAACGGATACCGCATCCGCGTGGCCCTCACCGACATCGAGACCGTGGGCATCGACACTCCAGAGGACCTGAAGCGGGCAGAACAGTTTTTGTAGACACGCAGCCCTATCCGCAGTGGAAATAGGTGTTGACTAGTTTTTGCACCTCATCGGGGTATGCCTCTACCTGCTTGCGCAGGTTGCGATCGTCGAAGGCACGGAGATGAGAGATGATGCTGTCGATCATGGCAGGACTGAAGATGCCATCTTTCTCATAATAAGAACGTTGCTGGTCCAGGCAGTCGGCCGAGGCGACGCAGCTGTCGGGCAGACTGGAGAGTTGTGCTAGACGTCCGGCATTGGCCTGGTCGTGAATATTCACATTGACATAGGTCTGCTCGGCAAGTTGCAGCGCGCCCTCCATCTCGAATCCCGTACGGCAGGCCACACACAGTCCGGCGATGAGTTGATAGAGGTCGGCCGATCCATCAGGCGACCTCATCTCGACGGTCTGTTTCATCGACGTGTCGACGTGCGAAGGCTGTTCGTTGGGATTCACCTTTCCGCACATGTCGACATCGGCTGTCCATCCCAGTGGCACCCTGACGAGCACCGATCGGTTGCGGTCGCCCCAACACACATTGGTGGGTGCCTCCTGATGAGGAACAAGTCGGAAGTAGGACATGGGATTCTTGTTGCCAAAAGCGGTGATGCTGGGCGCGAGCAGCATCATGCCGGCAATCATCTTCCTGGCCTCATCGGAGAGTTGGCCATTGTGGAGCATCATGTTTTTCCCGTCGCGCATCATGCGCATGTGTATATGCAGTCCTGATCCCGCCTTGCCGGTAGTGATCTTGGGTGCGAAAGTGACGTTGAGCTGCATGCGATAGGCCAGGTTGCGTATCACCCATTTGGCCAGCATGAGTTGGTCGGCCGCATTCTCGGCCCTGACCGGCAGGAACTCAATCTCGTTTTGCTCGTACACCTTGCCATCGAGCACGAAGTTGCCCACTTCGGAGTGTCCGTATTTGATTTGTCCGCCCGTCTGTGCGATGTAGGTCATGCACTTGGCACGGAACTCGTTGGCCTTGGCATAAGGAGCCGACTCGTGATATCCGTGCTGGTCGATGGCAGGAAACTGATGATCGTCGTCGAAGATGACGTAATATTCGAGTTCGCCCATGGCGTGGAACTCCATTCCCGTGGTTTTGGTGAACGCCTTGCATGCCTTGGCGAGCGTATGCTCGGGCGCACTCTCAAGCAGTTGTCCGTCTTTGTCGAAGAAAGAGCAGAGCATGGCAATGGTGGGAATCTCGGCGAAGGGGTCGAGGAAAGCGGTGGAGAACCGCGGTATGACATAGAGGTCGCTGCTTCCGGCCTGCACGAAAGAGAAGAGGCTGCTTCCGTCTACCCTCTCGCCACAGGTGAGGATGGTTTCGAGGTATTCACTATCGGTAATGACGAAGTTGAGCGTCTTGAGTTTGCCGTCGCCTCCCGGGTACATGAAATTGATCATTCGTATACCGTTTTCCTCAGCATAGCGGATGATGTCGGCCTTAGTAAAGTCGGTAGCTGGTTTTTGTAGGAATGCCACCAACGGGTTGGCATTCATTGACAAGTGTGAATTGTTCATAGTGCGAATTAGGTTGAAGTTAAATCTTTTGCAAAGATAATCAAAGCACCACACGTTGCAAAATAAATCTTCGATTATTTTTCCTCGAAACCGCAGCATCGATATGCCAGGCCTTCAGCACCGGTATTCTCGGCCCAGCTGGGGCGAGAAGTCAGACCAGGCACACTACGAAGACATACGCAGTGCCCCTCGGAGGAACATGCGCCTTGGGCAAAGGCAGCTCAAACCCGACAGAAAGCAAAATGATTGTATAAAAAAACATAATTAATAATCGATTTTTTGTGGCAGATGTCAATTATTTGTATTTTTGCTTTCTGTTCAACCCAGAAACAAAAACAATACAAAACCATAATTATTTACAAAACCAACCAATCGTTTATGAAAAAAGCATTGTTACTTGGTGTCATCGCCACTGCCGCGATGGCATTCACCGCATGTACAGACAAGAAAGTAGACGCTCCTGCCGATGACTTCACGATGGAGCAGCTGCAAGCCGAGGAGGCCCGTTGCGACACCATTCAAGAATCGGGACTCGACCTGATGTCGTCGACCTGGTCGGGAATGGTCATCCCCGTGAGTGCCGGTGACGTGAATGTGAAGACCCTGATGCGCGCTTTCTGCAAGAATTATCTTGACTTCAAAGGCAACCGCAAGATGATGCGCTACCTGCTCGACGAGCAAGGCTTCAATGCCGAGAAAGACAGCTTCACCGTAGACGCCCCTGACGGAGCTGACTTTATGAAAGTGGCCACCACCGCCGAACTGAGTTCAGCCACCACGGGCAAGGTGTGGACCTGCCAGGACGGCCACAAGATGCTTGGCGTGCTGATGGAGCAGTTTGTGGAAGCCCCCAACCGTCCGGAGCGTGTGGTAGCCTTCTTCGACTTCGACCCCTCGAAGCGCGAGCTGGTGCCCAATCCCAATGTGGCACAGAAAGTGGCCAAGGCAATGGACTGTATCTACGGCCAGCTGACCATGGTGTTCCCCGTAGAGGGCAACAACATCGAGATGCTGGAGTATACCGACGCAAAGGACTCGCTCTCCTACAAGATCCACTTCGACGGCAGTTCGTTCAGGTTTGACCCCAAAGGCAAGAAAATCTCCAAATAACCCTTTTCACTCCTGAATTATAGAAGAAACGCGAAAGCGACATTTCAATACCTTATATAAAAAAATGGAAAACAAGAAATACGGACATTTTGATGACGAGCACCGCGAGTATGTCATCACCGACCCACAGACCCCATGGCCCTGGATCAACTATCTGGGCAATGAGGACTTCTTCTCATTGATCTCGAACACCGCCGGCGGCTATTCATTCTACAAGGATGCCAAGTTCCGTCGTCTGACCCGCTACCGCTACAACAATGTGCCGATGGACAACGGTGGCCGCTACTTCTACATCAAAGACGGCGACACCGTTTGGAATCCCGGATGGAAACCCTGCAAGACCCCACTCGACCACTATGAGTGCCGTCATGGTATGAGCTACACCCGCATCACCTCGGCCAAGGACGGGATAGAGGCCAGCGTGCTGTTCTTCGTTCCACTGAAGAGCTGGTGTGAGGTGCAGAAACTGACGCTCACCAACACCACCAATGCCCCCCGCACGCTGAAACTCTTCTCACTGGAGGAGTGGTGTCTGTGGAACGCTGCCACCGACATGGAGAATTTCCAGCGCAACTTCTCTACCGGTGAGGTGGAAATAGAAGGTTCGGTGATCTACCACAAGACCGAATACCGCGAGCGCCGCAATCACTATGCCTACTACAGTGTGAACACCGCCATCGATGGTTTCGACACCGACCGAGAGACCTTCGTGGGTCTCTACAACGGATTCGACTGTCCCGACGCCGTGATGGAGGGCCGCCCACGCAACAGTCACGCCCATGGGTGGAGTCCTATTGCCTCGCACTATATCGAGGTGACCCTCGCTCCCGGCGAGCAGCGCGACCTGGTGTTCGTGCTGGGATATGTGGAGAACGCCCAGGACGAGAAATTCATCGCCCCTCAGGTCATCAACAAGGCCAAGGCCCTGGAGGCCATCGCCTGCTTCGACACCACTGAGAAGGTGGATGCCGCCTTTGCCGAACTGAAAGCCTACTGGGACGCCCTGCTCGACATCTATGTGGTGGACACCGGCAACGACAAGTTGGACCGCATGGTGAACATCTGGAACCAATACCAGTGCATGGTGACCTTCAACATGTCGCGCTCGGCCTCGTTCTTCGAGAGCGGCATCGGCCGTGGCATGGGCTTCCGCGACTCCAACCAAGACCTTGTGGGCTTTGTGCACCAGATACCCGAGCGTGCCCGCCAACGCATCATCGACATCGCCTCGACCCAGTTTGCCGACGGTGGCTGCTATCACCAATACCAACCCCTGACGAAGCGAGGCAACAACGACATCGGCGGCGGCTTCAACGACGACCCCTGCTGGCTTATCTTTGGAACAGTGGCCTACATCAAGGAGACTGGCGACTTCAGCATCCTCGACGAGCCTGTGCCCTTCGACAACCAGCCTGGCAGCGAGGTGTCGCTGATGGAGCACCTGCGCGTGTCGTTCGACCATGTGGTGGAGAACCTGGGTCCGCACAAACTGCCCCTTATCGGACGTGCCGACTGGAACGACTGTCTGAACCTGAACTGTTTCTCATGGGACCCCAACGAGTCGTTCCAAACCACAGAAAACAAGACCGAGGGTTCGAAGGCCGAGAGTCTGATGATAGCCGGACTGTTCGTGGTGACCGGCAACGAGTATGTGGCCCTTTGCCGCCGTGTGGGCAATGAAGCCGAGGCTGCCCGTGCCCAGAAACATGTGGACGATATGGTGGAAGCCGTGAAACGCGACGGCTGGGACGGCGAGTGGTATTTGCGCGCCTACGATTTCTACGGCAGGAAGATTGGCTCGAAGGAGAACGACGAGGCCAAGATCTTCATCGAGAGCCAGGGATGGTGCACGATGGCCGGCATCGGCGCCGAGGAAGGTATGGTGACGAAGTCGCTCGACTCGGTGAAGAAATACCTGGAGTGTGAGCATGGCATCGTGCTCAACAACCCCGCCTTCACGAAGTATGTGTACGAGTATGGCGAGATCAGCAGCTATCCTGAAGGCTATAAGGAGAATGCCGGCATCTTCTGCCACAACAACCCCTGGGTGATTATCGGCGAGACCCTCGCTGGCCGTGGCGACGACGCTTGGAGTCACTACCGCAAGATTCTGCCCAGCTATGTGGAGGAGAAATACAGTACGCTGCACAAGGTGGAGCCTTATGTGAACTGCCAGATGGTGGCCGGCAAGGATGCCGCCCGTCCGGGTGAGGGCAAGAACAGTTGGCTCACCGGAACGGCCGCATGGATGTGGCTCACCGTGAGTCAGTATATCCTTGGCATCAAGCCCGACTACGACGGTCTGCTCATCGACCCCTGTCTGCCCAGCACCGCCCAGGAATATTCGGTGAAGCGCAAGTTCCGCGACGCCGAGTACCGCATCCGCATCAGCAACCCACAGGGGGTGAGCAAGGGTGTGGCCAGCGTAGAGGTTGACGGCGCGCTCATCGAGGGCAACGTGATTCATTATACTCCCGGCAGCCACGAGGTGACCGTTGTCATGGGCGAATAGTCCCTGGCACGACCATCCGACGAATTTATCGCCCATCCGTGTGTTCAGAACGGATGGGCGATTTTTTGCTTTGAAAGCCCGAAAACGCGAAAAAAGGGCCAAGAATGCTTGTATTCGCGAAAAAAAACGTAATTTTGCAGCGGCCTACAGAATGTAGGCTAAGGGGTGCCCGATGTTTCGGGCTGAGATCATACCCTCATACCTGATCCGGATAATGCCGGCGTAGGGATACTTATCTTCTCCTCTCCCCTTATCGTATATTTTATATAAGGTAAAATGAAAAGATTCGTTTTCACTTGTGCCATACTGTCGATGACGGCACCCATAATGGCACAGACTCCCGACTCATTGCGTCTGGAGGAACTCACCGAAGTAGTGGTGAAAGGCGTGCGCGGCCAGCAAGGGGCTCCATACGCCACGTCGCAAATCAAGAAAGCCCAACTGCAGGAATTCTCGAAGACCGGCAAGGAACTGCCTTTCCTCTTCACCCAAACCCCAGGCGTGCTGGCTTGGAGCGAGAACGGCCTGGGCACCGGAACCACCTACATGCGCATCCGCGGTGCCGGAGACTCGCGCATCAACGTGACTCTCGACGGTGTGCCCCTCAACTCGCCCGAGGACCAATGCGTGTTCTGGGCCAACATGAACAGTTACTCCTCGTTGCTGGGCAACGTGCAGATACAACGAGGCGTAGGCTCGTCGACCAACGGCGACGGTGCCTTTGGCGGCAGCATCTCGCTATCGTCGAAAGCGGCTTCGCTCACCCCGTCTGCCGAACTGAGTGCCAGTTACGGGTCGTACAACACCTACAACGTGGGTGGCAGTTTCAGCACGGGTGTGCTGTGGAACCATGTGGTGATAGAAGGCGCCTACCACGAGACCAATACCGACGGCTATATCCATGGCACGGGTGGCCGTTCGGGCAGTTATTTCGGGGGCCTGCGCTACCTGACTGACAAGTTCAGCATCCAATACAAGAACTTCGGCAACTTCGAGAAGACCGGCCAGGCATGGAATGGCGTGACGGCTGGCGACAACGACCTCTCGATTATGGACGGCACCTATGGCGCCAAGACCGGCATCCGCACCTACAAGGACATGTATGAGGCCGGACTGGGGAAATACAACACCCTCTATGAGACCATGGTCTACAACGCCGACGGCGACTTCGCCCGCAATGCCGATGGCCACTACCTGACCGAGCGCTACCGCCTGGCCGACGGCAGCCTTTGGCGCCAGGCCACCGACAATTTCTGGCAGAGCCACAACATCCTCTCGTTCACCTGGGAGGTGAGCCAACACCTGAATACGACGGCCTCGCTGCACTACACCCATGGCTACGGCTACTATAATGAGTTCAGATACAACAACAAACTGAAGAAATTCGGACTGGCCAACTTCACAGCCAGCGATGGGAAGACCGTGAAACGCACCGACTTCATCCGCAAGAAAGGCCTGGAGCAAGACACCTACGGCCTGGTGTGGAACGCCAACTACACCGCCGACCGGTGGGACGTCATGGGCGGCATGTCGCTGCAGCGCTTCAAGGGCAACCACTTCGGCCACCTCACCTACATCGCCCATCCCGAACTGAGCCGCAAGTTGCTCTCGGGTGGCAAATACACCTATTATGATTCGGACGCCGAGAAAAACGACTATAGCGGCTACGTGAAGGCAGCGTTCAAGATTACCCCCTACCTCAGCCTCTTTGGTGACGCCCAATACCGACACGTGGGTTACACCACCGACGGCATCAACGACAAATTCTACGAGAATGAGGATGGCACCTACACCAACCAGCGCCTCGACATCGACAAGACCTACGACTTCGTGAACCTGAAGGGTGGCGTGAGCTACAAGACCGACAACCACCATGCCTATTTCTCGGTGGCCACGAGCAACAGGGAACCGGAGCGCAACAACTTCACCGACAATGGCAGCTACCCTGCCCCCAAAGCAGAAAAACTGCTCGACTTCGAGGCAGGCTACAGTTATACCGGTGAGCGCTGGCATGCCGGCCTCAACCTTTACTATATGGACTATACCGACCAGTTTGTGCAGACCGGAGAGGTGAGCGACATCGGCGAGAACCTGACCACGAACATCAAGGACTCCTACCGCATGGGTGTGGAATTGAGTGCCGGCTACGCCCCCACCTCATGGCTGAGCTTCGAGGGCAACGCTGCTCTGAGCAAGAACAAGGTCAAGGACTTCGACGAGGTGGTGGAAGACTGGGACAATGGTAGCCAGACGATACACTACGACAACTCTACCCTCGCCTTCTCGCCCTCGGCCATCCTCAACGGATTCATCACCCTGCACAAGAAAGGGTTCCAGGCCGTATGGCACACCAACTTCGTGAGCCGCCAGTATCTCGACAACACCGAGAACAACGACCGCTCGCTGCCCTGCTACAGCACCTCGAGCCTAAACCTGAGCTACACGTCGAAGGTAAGCAAGGCCATTGGCTTGAAAGAAGTGACCATCGGCCTGAACTTCAACAATGTGTTCAACCGCCGTTATGCTGGCAGCGGCTGGGTATACTCCGCCATCTGCGAGAGCTACGGCCATGGCAACGACTACCGCTACTACCAGATAGGCTTCATCCCCATGGCCGGCTTCACCAGTATGGCCAATGTCACCCTTAGATGGTAGGCCGCTATGGACACCACATTCCTTGAGGACCATTTCCTCGACATCGCCACCACACTGCTGGGGCTCGCCTACATCCTGCTGGAATACAAGGCGAGCGTCTGGCTGTGGCTGGTGGGATTCGTGATGCAGGCACTCGACATCGTGCTCTACTACGACAAGGGACTGTATGCCGACTGCGGCATGGAGTTCTACTACATCGCCATGACCGTATATGGCTTCGTGAACTGGAAATTCCTCAAGGGCAAGGCCGGTGCAGCATCCGACAAGAAAGAACTGCCGGTGACGCATTTCAAGCGTAGCCTCATCATGCCCTGGACCATTGCCACCCTAGCCATCTGGGGAATCATCTGGTGGCTGCTCGCCACCCAGACCGACTCGTCGGTCCCCATTGCCGACAGTTTCACCACCGCCCTGAGTTTTGTGGGCATGTGGGCCCTTGCCCGGAAATACCTTGAGCAATGGCTCATCTGGATAGCAGTCGACGTGGTGACCTGTGCACTCTACATATACAAAGACATCCCCTTCAAGGCCAGCCTTTATGGCTTGTATGTGGTGATTGCCATCCTCGGTTTTGTCAAATGGCGCAAAATGATGCACCAAAAATTGCAATAAAAATGCAAGAAATGAACGATTTTTATATCGTTTGGTTGATGCGTTCGCATCTGTGCACGGACACAATAGCAAAATGTCAGAAATAGGAAAAATAAGTTGCACAATATTTGCAAAAGTGCGCCAATTTTTATACCTTTGCGTCGTAAAAAGAGAATGGTTGTAAAAACAACCCTTAAAATTGACGCGATTTAGACAAAGACAATAATAATTTTCGCTAAACCTCACATTTGTGAGGCAAGTCCCCTCGAGAGAGTCGACATCTTTGAGTTAATTTATTTTAGTAAGTTATAAGGTATGCATTTGTTCGTGAGAACAGGTGCATATTTTTTATGCCCAAACGTGATACGTTTATTCTTTTATATTCGGCAGGAAATAGGTCACGATTCCAAGCAATGGAAGGAAAGCCGTAAGTTGGAACACATACTGAATGCTGGAAACATCAGCAAGCCAACCAAAGAGCGCGGAGCCTATGCCGCCCAGTCCGAACGACAATCCGAAGAAGGCCCCTGAAATCATGCCCACATTGCCAGGGAGCAGTTCGGTGCCATAGACAAGGATGGCCGACATGGCCGACGACATCACCATTCCTACCAGAATGACAAGAACGATAGTCCAGGCAAGATTGCAATATGGGAGCAGAAGGGCGAAGGGCGATGACCCAAGGATGCTCACCCAGATGACATACTTCCGTCCGTAGCGGTCGCCCACCTCACCACCTACCAGCAAACCTACTGCAGTGGAGACGAGGAAAGCAAACAGCACATATTGCGACGCCGTGACGCTGAGTCCGAACTTGTCGATCATATAAAATGTCAAGTAGTTCTGTATATTGGCGGTGTAGAAGTCTTTGGAGAACATCAGCACCAACAGCACCAACAGGGCGACGACGATCTGACGTCGTGTAAGGTGGCTCACATTCTCCAAATCGAATTTTGACTTGCCACCCACATATTTTTCAATCTGGCTCTTATACCATCGTCCGATTCTTGCCAATACCCATACGGCGAGCAACGCGAGGACGGCAAACCAACGGATGCTGCCTTGCCCGTGAGGCACTACAATCAGCGCCACGGCCACAGGTCCGAGCGCACGTCCGACATTCCCTCCTATCTGGAATATGGACTGCGCCATGCCTTTCGCTCCACCCGAAGCCAACCGTGCCACCTTTGAAGACTCTGGATGAAGCACCGAGGAACCGACACCCACAAAGGCGACAGACAGCAGCACCAACGGGAAACTGCCTGCTACGGAAAGCAGCAACAGTCCGGTCAGCGTGAAGCACATGCCTACGACCAGTCGGTAGGGGCGAGGATGCTTGTCGGACAGATAGCCCACTACCGGCTGCAAAAGCGACGACGTGATCTGATTGGTGAGCGTGATGGCACCTATCTGCATGAAACTCAGTCCCAACGATTCTTTGATCATCGGGTAGATTGATGGTATTACGGCCTGGAACATATCGTTTAAAAGATGTCCCAGACTCACCAACAACAATACAGATATAGCCGCATTCTTCCTATTCATGAATCAGAAAATTTACCTGGCTGACTACCATAAGCACGATGGCATTACAAATCATCACCGAAAAAGGAGAATGTATCGCTACATCCCCCTTTTCAGAAGTTAGAGTGTCAGTTATCATTTAAGTTTGAACGAATTCTCAATGCTGATGATATCGTCTTGGAATTTCTGGTCGGTGCGCATCCTCTCCTCCACCTTCTCGCAACTATGGAGCACCGTGGAGTGGTCGCGCCCGGCGATGAGTTTTCCGATTCTTGACGCCGGCATTTTGGTATGCTTCTGGGCCAGGTACATCGACACCTGCCTGGCGACAACGAAGTCGCGTTTCCTGCTCTTTCCGCTCACATCCTCGGGAGCCACATGGAAGTGGGCACACACTTTTTCGAGAATATCATCGATGGTGAGCGGATTGTTGTCTACCTTCACAGAACGTTTGATCAGGCTCTCGGCCAGTCGCATGTCGATACTGGTATTATAGACAATGGAATAGGCCATGAGCGAGTTGACCACACCCTCGAGGTCTCTCACGCTTCCGTTGGCGGTCTGTGCGATATACTCCACCACATCGCTGGGAATATTGAGTCCGTCGTGCTGAATCTTTGCGTTGAGGATATCGAGGCAAAGTTTCTCGTCGGGCCGCTCGAGTTCGGCGATGAGTCCGCAACTGAATCTGGTGATGAGCCGCTCGTTCATTCCCTGAAGGTCGACGGGTGGGCGGTCGCAGGCCAGGATAACCCTCTTTCCGGTGCGGAAAAGATGGTCGAAGATATGGAAGAACGTATCTTGCGTTTTCTGCGAGGTCATCCACTCCTGTATGTCATCGACGATGAGCACGTCGATGGTCTGGTAGAAATTGATGAAGTCGTTGATGGTGTTGAAGCGGATGGCATTGGTGAACTGCACCTGGAACAGACGTGCACTGATATACAGCACCCTCTTCTGCGGATAGAGTTTCTTTATCCTTACTCCGATGGCATTGATGAGATGCGTCTTTCCACAGCCCGAAGGTCCGAAGACGAACATGGGGTTGAACTGAGTGGTGGAAGGATTCTCTGCAATAGACAGTCCCACCGCCCTTGGCAGTTTGTTGCTGTCGCCTTCGATGAAGTTTTCGAAAGTCTGTTGCGGGTTGAGTTGAGAGTCGATGGGTTGAAGTTGGGCGGCGTCGAGCAGACTATAAGGTTGGTTGGCCTTCTCTCTTGGCTGTACCTGCTGGATATTGTCTTGCGCATTGTCTGACTGCAGCACCATATCCTTATTATTAGTCTTGTCGGTGATGACCCTGTAGGTGAGCCTTACGTTATTCCCAAAAAATCTTTTCAGCGCCTTTCCAATCAAGTCGACGAAGTTCTCCTCCAGATACTCATATACGAAAGGACTAGGTACCTGTACCAGGATTGTCATCGTAGCCGGTGAATACGACTCGAAGACAATTGGCTTGAACCAAGTTTCATATTGTTGCTCCGTCACATTGCCTTTAATGAGCTGAAGGCTTTGTTGCCAGAGTTGTGCTGGACTATACTTCATTGACTATTTGTTTTGAAAAGGCGAGGGGCTCTCACTCCCCTCAGAAATCGAATGCAAATATCGGAATTTTTTTTGTGAAATACAAATGATGGATTTATGCTTAATGTTAACCATTCTTCGTAAATCACTTAAAATTGGATACTTAAGAGGGTGAGTAACAAGAAGAAAAAAATTTTACATTTGGATTTTTGCAAGTTGTTGTGTTATTGAGACTTATGCCATAGTCATAGAGAAACGCCACCGCTGTTGACGTAAAAGATAATGAACACGGAAACGCCTAAGGCATACGCATTTTGGAGAATTGGATAAAGTGAATTCTATGGAGCGCTTTATTTAGACAATATCTATTTTATCAAATCAATGCGTTTTTTGCCTATGAAAAAAAAGATGCCACATCAAGTCAACCATTCTAATACAAGCAACCCTGCCAAGCCATCAGTTTCGTGTCTTGTCAGGGTTGCCGTTACGTTATCAGAACACCGAGAAGTGGACATACCTCTTCGGGTGCTGCCTGAGGTCGATCATGAGAGAGTCGACATGAGAGATCGTCGCATCGAGCTTGTCGTAGATATCCCGGTCGTTGAGCAGTTTGGGCACAGTGCCCTCGCCATGGTTGAGTTGATCGGTGAAGGCCTTGAGGTTGGTGAGTGTCTGGTTGAGTTCGGCGAGTGTGGTCTGCATGTCGAGCGACGCGAGGTTGTTGGTGAGCCGTTCTGCATTCCCCATCACCAAGTTGGCACTACCCACTGCCGTTCCGGCCTGTTGAAGCACGCCGTCGGCCTTTCCCATAATGCCAGGCATCTCTTTCTTGAGGTCGGACATCAGGTAGTTGATATCTTGCGTGGTCTTTGTGAGGTTGCCAGTCACCTGATTGGCGTTGTGCAAAGTACTGACGATAGACTGGTCGGCGAGGATATAGTTGATGGAGGCAAGTATGGCATCCAGTTTGGGCATCATTTCCTCGATTTGCGGTATCATGCCCTTCACTTTTCCCATGGCGCCCTCGTCGAGTCTTCCCTCGAAGGTCTCTCCCTCCTCAATGAAGCCGTCGGATTTCTGGCCTAAGATGAGATTGACCTGCACATTTCCAAGCAAGTCGCTGGAGATTTCGGCTACCGTTCCCTTTGGCAAACGAAGATCCTTGTCAATCTCCACCTCGGCAATGATTTGTCCTTGATTGTTATAATCGTAGTTGATGTCTCTCACACTGCCCACAGGATAGCCATTTTCCTTGATGGGGCTTGTCTCCGAGAGACCGTTGACATTCTGGAACGATACGTAGTAGGTTTTATCTGATGTGTAGAGCGACAAACCCTTCAGGAACTGCATCCCGAAGAAAAGGAGTACGATTCCCACGATGGCAACTAAAGCGATTTTCACCTGTTTAGTTATTCCTTTCATCTTTTTACTTAATTTTTTGTTTGGCGTTTTTGTATTCTCTGATGGCTTGTGCGAGGGCTATCTTCTCACCGTCGCGAAAAGCGATGATAAAAGCTTGGGGGAACTGCTCGCTGACCGTTTTGCGCAGTTGGCTGATTTCCTCGAAGTCGGGTGTTGCCCCGACAGTATATTTGAAAAGGTCGTTTTCCACATACACATCCACGTTCTGCACGCCCTTAAACACCTCATGGTCAGTAGGCAACTGTTGGCTGCTTGCAGCAATCTGCACTTTGAAAATAGGCCGTCCACCCGGTTCGGAAGGAACAGCAGGCTGCACAGGAACAGCAGGTTTCTCCGGAACTACGGGCTGAGCCTGATGCTGCTGAGGCTGAGGTTGAGCCTGGGGTTGCTGAGGCTGAGATTGAGCCTGAGGCTGTGCCTGAACCTGGGGTTGGGGTTGCTGAGCCTGAGGCTGCTGGGGCTGAACCTGAGGCTGGGGTTGCTGGGGCTGAGGCTGGGATTTAGGCTGAGGCTGAGCCTGAACCTGAGGTTGGGGTTGGGGTTGCTGGAGCTGAGCCAGGGGTTGCTGTTGTTGTACTTGGGGCTGAGGCTGAGCAGCCGCAGGAGCACCCTGTTGAGGGGTAGCGTTAGAGGAAGGTATAGAGGTTTTTTGAGGAGTTGGGGTGCTATTGGGAGTTTTTGGGGGAGCAGGGGCTGCAGGAGATACTGATGCAGAAGGAGTAGAAGGAGGATTTGGGGTGGTGGTAGTAGTAGGTGTGTGACTAGGTTGGGGCCTTGGGGAAGCGGTGGCAGGCGGACTTACCGGTTGTTGCGTTGTAGCCTGTGCCACGAGGCCTTCAGCAGAAGTCCTTGGAGGCTGTGCCGGTGGGGTCGTGGCAAACGGAGTGGTTCTCACAGCCCTTTGACTGGTATACTGTGTGACAGAAGCGCTGTCTTCCTCGATGAAAGGTCTCACCGGGGTGGTCTGTTCCGGATAAGTTGAGGCTTGGTCCTTCTCTGTTTTTGGAGCGACAGGAGCGGAAGGAGTTTGACTGGTCTTTACCTTGTTCTTGGGGGTTACTGGCGGTGTGGACGGAGGAGTCGTGGGTGGCTCATTCTGTGCCAGCAGATGGTCGTTAGCATGATCTGCATCTCCATCATTCTCGGAAAGCTTTGTGGCGCCATAGCGCTTCTTGTATTTCAAGAAGGCGTTGTAGATGCCCATGGCAATGGTGTTCTGCCCGTCGGCGGTATTCAAGTATTTCTCCTCGTCGGGTGTGGTGATGAATCCCAGTTCGATGAGGCAACTCGGCATCGACGTCTCTCTCAGCACGAGGAACCCAGCCTGGTGGACACCCTTGTTCACCCTACCGCTGATAGAGCACACCTCGCTCTGTATGAGTTTGGCCAGATTCACGCTATTGGCCATGTTCTTGTCTTGCATGAGTTCGAACATGATGTAGCTTTCGGCCGAATTCGGGTCGAATCCGGCATACCGCTGCTTGTAGTTTTTCTCGATAAGGATCACCGAGTTCTCGCGTTTGGCCACATTGAGGTTGTCGTTGGCCCGGTGCATACCCAGTGTATAGGTCTCGAATCCGCGTGAGATTTTCCCCCCGTCGAGTGCGTTGGTGTGCACAGAGATGAAAAGGTCGGCCTTGTTGCGGTTGGCGATGTTGGCCCTTTCGATCAGCGGCACGAACACATCGGTGGTGCGGGTGTAGACGACCTTGACATCGGAGCAGTTCCGCTCCACAAGTTTGCCAAAAGCCAGCGCCACTTTCAGGTTAATGTCCTTCTCCTTGGAGATGGCCCCCGGAGCCCCCGAGTCGTGGCCTCCATGCCCGGCATCGATGACGAGCGTGAATTTTCCGGCTGCCAAGGTTGGGATGACGGCGAGCAAGCCTATGATGAAGATAAATAAAACTTTGTATCGCATTTCCAATATAGATGTCGGATGCAAAGGTAATGAATTTCGGTCAAAAAACCACCAAAAGCATCAAGTTTTGTCGTTTGTCACATGAAGTTTTACACTTGCCGCCCTACACGCCGTTCTCAGAGGAGGGTTGACTTTCTCGATTTCCACCCACAATTCGTCGACATTGGGGAAGTTGCCGCACACCTTCTTAGCGATGCGTCCTGCCACATGCTCGAGGAGCTGCGAGGGAATGGCCATTTCGTCTTTGACCACCTGCACGAGCCTGGCATAGTTGACGGTATCGTCGATGCTGTCGGTGAGCATGGCCTTGGAAAAGTCCACCCTCACGGAGAGGGAGACGACATACTCGCCTCCTGTGGCCTGCTCTTGTGGCAGCACTCCATGACGGGCAAAGACCCTCATCTGCTTCAGGGAGACAATTCCCTCGTCAAACCTCATCATCGGCTATCCGCATTTTGAGTGACCGCAGTTCTTGCAGATGAGGCATCCCTCCTGATAGACAAGCGTCTCGTTGCCACACTCGGGGCATTTCTGTCCCTTGGCCACCGTTCCGTCGACGATATACTTCTTGAGGGCTCTCTCCACACCGTTTTTCCAAGTGTTGATGCTCTCGCTCTTGAGTTGCAGCGAACTGACAAGCTTGATGACATGCTCGATAGGCATCCTGTATCTCAGCACTCCGGAGATGAGTTTCGCATAGTTCCAATATTCGGGGTTGAATTTCTCGCTCAGTCCCTCAACAGTGGTCTTATACCCCCTTTTGTTCTCAAACTGGAAGTCGTACCGATGGGTACCGTCCTCGTTGGTCTGCTTGATGATTTTGCCTTTGGTGACGGTCTTCGGCAGCACAATGCCCTCGTCATCGTCCTGAAGTCCGGTGAATATCTCGTAGGGATAGCCATGGAGCAAACCGACGAAGGCCACCCACTTCTCCTTGTTGTTCTGGAATCTCACCACGTCGCACTCCAGGGTCTGTGGCCTCACCTCGGTCACCTCGGGATGCTTGCAGATGGGTGGTTCCTCATTTTTGGCCTTCTTCTTCTCGACGGCCACCATGACTCCGGCCCTGCTGCCATCGCGGTAGATGGTACATCCCTTGCATCCCGACCTCCAAGCCTCGATGTAGAGTTTGTTGACCAACTCCTCGTCGACATTGTTGGGCAGGTTGACCGTCACGCTGATGGAGTGGTCGACCCATTTCTGGATTTCGCCCTGCATCCTCACCTTCATGAGCCAGTCGACGTCATTGGCCGTGGATTTGTAATAAGGCGACTGCGCCACCAACTGGTCGATTTCCTCTTGGGTGTAGCGTTTCTCGGTGTCAAGTCCGTTAATTCTCATCCACGTGAGGAATTTGGGATGGTAGACGATGTACTCCTCGAACGAGTCGCCCACCTCGTCGACAAAGTCGACATGCACGTTGGCGTCGCCTGGGTTGACCTTCCTGCGGCGTTTGTAGACGGGCATGAACACCGGTTCGATGCCGCTGGTGGTCTGGGTCATGAGACTGGTAGTACCCGTTGGGGCGATGGTGAGACAAGCAATGTTGCGGCGCCCGTATTTCACCATATCGTCGTAGAGTTTCGGGTCGGCCTCCTTGATTCTCTTCACAAACGGGTTGTTCTCCTCGCGTTTGGCGTCGTAGATGGAGAACTTGCCCCTCTCCTTGGCCATGGTCACCGACGAGCCATAAGCGCTGAGGGCCAGAGTCCGGTGTACGTTGACGGAGAACCGCGTGGCCTCCTCACTGCCATATCTCAGTCCGAGTGCGGCTATCATGTCGCCCTCAGCGGTGATACCCACTCCCGTGCGCCGTCCCAGTCCGCTCTTATGGTAGATTTTCTCCCACAGGTGATACTCTGCCCGCTTCACCTCATCGTCTTGCGGGTCGTTTTTCACCTTTTCCATGATGCACTCGATCTTCTCCAGTTCAAGGTCCACGATGTCGTCCATGATACGCTGAGCGAGGGCCACGTGCTTAGAGAACTTGTCGAAATTGAACTTGGCCTCGGGTGTGAAGGGATTGTCGACATACGAGTAGAGGTTGATGGAAAGAAGCCGACATGAGTCGTAAGGACAAAGCGGTATCTCTCCACAAGGATTGGTGGAGATGGTGCGGAAGCCCAGGTCGGCATAGCAGTCGGGGATGCTTTCGCGGATGATGGTATCCCAGAAGAGCACGCCGGGTTCGGCACTCTTCCAAGCATTGTGCACGATTTTCGCCCACAGGTCCTTGGCCTCGATGCTTTTCGTGAAGACAGGGTGGTCGCTGTCGATGGGGAACTGCTGCACATACTGCTCCTTGTTGACAGCAGCCCTCATGAACTCATCGTCGATGCGCACCGACACGTTGGCACCCGTCACCTTGCCCTCGGTCATCTTGGCATCGATGAAAGCCTCACTGTCGGGATGCTTGATGCTGACGGTGAGCATCAGTGCCCCACGACGTCCATCCTGTGCCACCTCGCGAGTGGAATTGCTGTATCGCTCCATAAAGGGCACGAGTCCCGTACTGGTGAGCGCGGAGTTGTTCACAGGCGAGCCTTTAGGCCTGAGGTGCGAGAGGTCGTGCCCCACTCCACCCCTACGCTTCATGAGCTGCACCTGCTCTTGGTCGATGAGCATCACGCCACCATACGAGTCGGCATTGCCATCGAGTCCCACGACGAAGCAGTTGGACAACGACGCCACCTGGAGGTTGTTGCCGATGCCTGTCATCGGGCTGCCAGCCGGTACCAGATACCTGAAATGGTCGAGCAGTTCGAAAGCCTGCTCAGCTGAAATAGGATTGGGGTATTTGTTCTCTATGCGTGCTATCTCGTTGGCGATACGCCAATGCATGTCCTCGGGCGACTTTTCGTAGATATTCCCAAAGCTGTCTTTCATGGCGTATTTGTTCACCCATACACGTGCGGCAAGTTCGTCGCCTGAGAAATAGTCGAGCGAAGCGGCATAGGCTTCGTCATAGGAGAAGGTTTTCTGTTGGTTCATGCTTAATTGGAAGTGAGGTCGTTGCCCCACAGAAAAAGAAGTTAAACAAATAATGGGGCACC
>Ga0310695_10006341_pt1 | contig 19657 bp, 19 predicted proteins | sample RumenRJG_04DNA_FD_203882 | JGI IMG/M metagenome (GOLD analysis project Ga0310695, IMG submission 203882) | Bovine rumen microbial communities from Lethbridge, Alberta, Canada - RJG_04 (v2) (version 2) | ecosystem: Host-associated > Mammals > Digestive system > Stomach > Rumen | place: Canada...
TTTAACTTTATAAAAAAAGGACCTGCCGATCATCAAATGTCGGCAGGAATCAGTGACAGAAAGATGAGCAGGATTGTGACAGCCAGAAAGGTTGGAATGATGACAGCTCAAGGAGTTAACAACACCAATGCGTTTCAAGGACGAGAAAGGCAGAAATTGGATCAGGGTTTTTGTTTATGATTGCAATGCACCATTTTATGAAGATTATTCTCTGAATATACCTGCTGGCTGTAAGATGGATTATCATCTTTCAGAATACAGATATGTAGATATTTGCGAAGATGGAGAATGGGTAGCAGAATACAATCATGGTATTTCAAGTAGTAATATTAGTAATATAACTGCCAAAATCGATATTCAGGATACAGGCAATACAGAAGTAGGCTTTGATCTGCCTATTTATTTCGATGCTAATTCTCCTTATATACCTGATAAGGGGGTAAGAATGAGAGTGGCAGCTGATCATGCAAAGATCTTTAAGGATGGAATGGTTCAGTTTATAAAAACATCGGTTGAATACAGTATTTCTGATGCCCTGGTTGAATTCTTTGCTTCAGGCGGAGAAGAGGATAGTCCTCAACAGATTAATATTTCTGCACCGGAGGGACACTATAGCCTCGAACTCGGTTCAGGAGAAGCAGAAATACTTCAAAATTCAAACATGGTGAGGATAAGTACTGAAGATATGATATATGCGGATTTCATATCAGGTAACAGGGTAAGTATCTCCTCAAACAATTTTGCCGATGTTAAGCTTGTGATATCGGATGTTGATAATAACAGCAATGCCTATTCCATGATCCGTACAACACTTAATGTAGGCAGGGATCCGATAGATATCGAAGTTGTGGACGGAAAGGCCAGCATGGCAGGCTCTTCAGCCCAGAATATCGATCTTGTGATAGAGACGGAAAAGGGCGATAAAACACTAAAGGATATTTCAACCGGGGATGTAAAAAACCTTGTAATAAAGGACAATATCATCGAAAAATTCGATGTGGATTTTGATACGCAGGGCGGTTCGTCAGTAGAACCCATCTGGTTTGTGACACCTGGGGATACTGTAGAAATGCCGTTTACTCAAAAGCCAAATTATACTTTTAAGGGATGGTTTACCGAACCGAATGGAGAAGGAGAGCAGTATACAAATGAAACACCAATAAATAAAAACGTGACTCTTTATGCGTATTGGATCAAGAAAGGTTCTGAGAATCCTGAGAATCCCGAAAAATCTGAGGATGGAATAGAAGAAGGCGATCTTCCTCCGGGAAAAACTGTACCAAACGGAGTGTGGATCGGTGGTCTGAAGAAGACTTACCCCTATACCGGCAATGCGATCAAGCCGGATTTCCGGGTATATTATGGCAGCAGAAGGCTTACGAAAAATCAGGATTATACTGTAACCTACACAAACAACAAAAAGGTAGGGAAAAATGCAAAAGCCACGGTCAAGATGAAGGGTGATTTCACTGGATCAAAATCTGGGACATTTGAGATTGCTAAAAATGCACTCTCTCAAAACAATGTGTTAGGAGAGCCAATTGCTGTTGCGTTTAAGAAAAAAAAGAAGAACAACAATCTGAAACCTGTCCTAACTATGAGTGGAAACCAGCTGAAGTATACAAAGAAGGATTTTGATATTGTTTATCTTGATCCAAAGACCGGACAGAAAAGTGATTGTTCGGAGGTTGGAAACTACATTGTGCGTATGAAGGCAAGGGGGAGTAACTACGAAGAAAATATTGAAGTACCCTTAATTGTTACGGAAAAGCCAATAATGAGCGGGGTTAAGGTCACGCCATCAAAGAAGAGTCTCCCGTACAACGGTGAGAAGCAAATGCCAGAATTCACTTTGACATACAAAGGTCAGGAAATCAACTCCGGAAGTTATTCAATAAAAGAAACTATGGGAGATGATTATGTAGAGCCAGGGAGCCATACTGTCAGATTTGTTGGAAATGGAACAGATGTATATGGCATATGCTCATTTACTTACAAAATTATCAATAAGAGGGAGATAGGCGATAAATATACTACGATATCTATCAATGCATCAGAGTTAGATAAGCAGGGGAAAGTGCCTTATAAATATGGCGGTGCCAAGCCGTCCTTGACAGTAACATATAAAGGGAAGGCACTTAAAGCTGGCAGAGATTATACGGTAACCTACAAAAATAATAAAGCTGCAGGAAATACAGCAAAGATCATTCTTAAGGGTAAGGGAAACTACAAAGGAACAAAAACCGTTGAATTTTCAGTTTCCCAAAGGGATTTGGGCACTATGCTCCTGAATGTGAGTGACAGGGCAGAATCTGCCAAAGAGAAAGATTACGAGAAAACAAAGATACTTTTCACAGATAATAATTTTAAGGATCAGAAACTCGTAAAGAACAAGGATTACACTGCAGAGTTTACCGTTTCAACGGGATCAGTGAAACTATCAGCGGGAGAAACTGTGTCAGTCAAAATCAAGGCGAAGCCTGATGGAAACTATATGGGCGAGGTTCAGGGATCTTTTAAAATCATTGAAAAAAATCAAGACTTGTCCAGATCAAGGGTTACGGTAAATGGAGGTAAACCTCTGGTCTATACCGGAAAGGCGGTCACTCCATCGGGAAATTTAGTTGTTGTGAAGCTAGATGGAAAAGAGGTCGGCAGAGATAAATACGATATCTCCTATTACAACAATGTGTATAAAGGAAATAATGCAGTTCTGATGATTCGTGGTAAAGGTGAAATGAGAGGATCAAAATCTGTAAACTTTAAGATCAGAGCGGCAGATGTATCTAAAGATGAAAAATTATGGGATGGTGTCATTAATTATTTTAGGCTGGGATACTCATATTAACGAACTTTATTTAGAAAAGATCTTAAATCGGTGTTTTCAAAGAAAGGGGAAACAGGATGAAAAAGAGAAAGTCATGGTTAATTGCGGTATTACTTGTAACGGTTATGGTTGTATCTGTAGTTATTACCGGATGTACCAGCAACGCCAGTGATAGTGAAATAGAAGATTTAAAGGCCCGGCTTGCAGAGCTTGAAGAATCAAAAGATGACGAAAAGGTCGAAGAAGAGAAGTCTGCAGAGACACAAGAGGAAACGGAAGATAAAGGAGAGTCAGCAGAACAGGAGGCTAAAACAGAAGAGGAAGAGTATGATCCTGCTGCTGATGAAGCGCTTTGGGGAACAAAACGACTGGAGTCGTCGATTGTAACTTATGGTAGTGATGAAGATGAGATTATTTACGAATATAATGAAGACGGAAGCTATACCGGAAGAATGCAGGGTGTTATTGCAGACAATCGAAAAGATATAGATGTCTTGTATTACTTTTCATCGAAGGGTATTCCAACGAAAATAGAAACTTATAAATTCAGTGCAGAACATCCGGATGGTGAATTGGATTCTACAGAGTATTATTATTTAGGAGTTCCTTTAGGCAACGATGTTTATGGGAAACTTTATGAAATGGTGATGTTCGACTGTGATGGTTGGAATTGGTCATTTGGTAAACAATCTCCGGATTTGAGATATGACGATGATGCGAAGATAACAAATGAACAGGGTTTGATCTGTTCCAATGGAGATATGGCTGGACTGATAGAAAAAGACGAAAATGAAAGGTTGACTAAGGTTATTTCAAAAACTGAAACTTCTAATGAAACTGATGAAAATTTCTTTTTGGTTTATTCAGAGTTTTCATATGACGATAATGCAGTATTTGTAAGAAATTATTCGGAATACCCCAATAGTTATGATGTTGAAAATCGAACTGTTGGGTATAAAGAATCACGGGGAGGGAAAAAGATTGTATTTGATTCTCATGGAATGCCGGTGAAAGCATATTTGCTTAATGGCGATGGAGAAGTGGAAACAGATTCAGATGGAAATGCAAATTGGAGTTCTGTAGAGCTTCTTTATGATGTTTATGGACACTTTATAGGTTGGGAAAATGGGGCTTTGTCGGTAGAGAATACATATGAAGACGGAACCGTAACCTCGCTTGAAAACGATGGCAGAAGCGGACATGCAACCAAAAAGAATGCCAATGACGAAAAAGCAGATGAAGAAGATGGAAAAAAATCAGAAAATGAGTCTTCAACATCATCTTCCGGATCGGGTGATATCATAGGCAAGTGGGTAGGAGACGGTATGGATCTTTCTGATTATACATTCAAGGAAGACGGAACCGGAGAAGACTATTTTTATCCGGATGGAGTGACCACATACTTTAATTGGACTCAGAAAGGTAATGAAATAGAGACAACTGATATACGCGGAAATTATCAGAGCTTTGAATTAAAGGACGGCAAGTTATACGATTCCTGGGGGAATAAATACGAGAAACAATAGAAATACTGAAAGAATTAAGTGAATCAGGCTAAAAAACAGAAAAGCTGCACGATGAACGAAGATCTGTCGAGCAGCTTTTCATATATCAGGTGATGTTTTCAGTTATCTGGAAATGAAGTTCAATTGTTATGAATCCGAAGGGCGCAATTATACATAGTCGCTTCGCTCCTATGTAAATTGCGCTCTCCGAGGGCTCTTGCAGAGGGCAGATGACCTGACGGTCATCACAGGGGCTCCGCCCCTGCGCCGCTGATGCGGCTACCCCGTATTTTAACTGAAGATATTTAATCTTTTTTGTGATAGAATTATGGAACGGGAATACGAAGGAAAGGGAGTGTTTTTATCAAAATGACTTTCTCTGAAATGGAAGAACTTTATAACGGCATAGTGCAAAGATTCAATAAAATAGAACTCCAGGATTGGAAAGCCGAGGGTGCGATGATTGAACTTTCTAAGCAGGTCGGGGAGTTGGCAAAGCAGGTCATGATTAAAGAAAAATACTACGCTTTGACAGAAGAAGTAAAAGACATTGATGATTGCCTCGGAAATGAAATGGCTGATGTAATTGCACAGATTATGAGATTGGCATCCTATTATCATATCGACTTGGAAAAAGCTTTCATTGAAGCAAGGAAAGATGAAGACAGATATTTAAAAACCAGAGGGGTATAGCTTTCAATTATCAGAAAGGAAAGATTAATATCGATTTTTTTGACCGCAGTTCATGTTGGATGGCGGTCATTTTTATGTTAGAAACTTAGAGGTCTGGGATACAGAAAACATATGTGACTGTATCCTTTTTTATTGTCAGAAGGGAGGAAAGATATGCCGTGTCCACACTTCAGTATCACTATCGTTAAAGGCAGTAAAGGGCAATCAGCGGTTGCCGGAGCTGCTTACGATAGTGGTCAGAAATTGTATTCTGAAAGGGATATGAGATTTAAGGATTATTCGAGAAGAAAGGATGTGATCGAAGAACAGATTTTGTTACCGATTCATGCTCCACCGGAGTTTAAGAACAGGGAGCTTTTATGGAATTCTGTTGAAGGAAATGAAAAGAGATTTTATGCACAATATGCCCGTCGGATCGTGGCTGCTCTTCCGATAGAAATTCCAAGGGAACAATATCATGAAATGGTTACGGAATTCTGTGAAGAAGCATTTGTGAAAAAAGGTATGTGCTGTGATTTTGCAATCCACGATAAAGGTGATGGAAATCCGCATGTTCATATCATGCTTACGATGCGTAGAATTGATGAAAACGGTAAGTGGATGCCGAAGTCAAAAATGGTTTATGAGCTTGATGAAAACGGAAACAAGATCCGGCTTCCAAGCGGGAATTATAAGAGCCATAAGGTAAATACTGTTGACTGGAATGATAAGAAATATGCGGAGCTCTGGAGACATTCCTGGGAAGAAATAAACAACAGATATCTTGAAGCGAACGGAAGGGATGAAAGGCTTGATCTCCGATCTTATAAAAGGCAGGGGAAGGAGCCGATCCCGATGGTTCATATGAGTGGTGTTGCTTGTGGTCTGGAGAAGAAAGGCGTAGATACTTTTGCGGGATCTTTGAACCGGGAAATCAAGGAACATAACCGGGGATTGTCTTCGATAAAAGAAGCCTTAAGGAGTGTCGGAAATGTTATTTCTGAGCTGAAAGAGAGGCTGAGTGAAGAGAAAAAAGATGAGGATGAAAACAATATTGCAGTGATCATCAGTTCATATCTGGATCAGAGAAAGGAGGAAAGAAAAGACTGGTATCGCGGGGCGCAGAATAAAGGAACTTCCAAGGATCTGAAAGAAGTATCGTTGCTATACTCTTATCTGGAAAACAGGAATATCCATACTGCTGAGGAGATGGGTGATCATGTCAGGGGGATTTTTGTTAAAAACAGAGAGCTGAGAGCTTCGTTTCGCGGCAGGGAAAGAAGGCTCCGGGAGATTGATCGGGTGTTCTCTTCCCTTGAAACTGTAAAGGAGTTGAGACCGGTTCATGATAAATATCAGGGTATTTACTGGAAAGGCAGGAAAGAAAAATTCAGAGAAGAACACCGGGTGGAACTGGATGATTTCGAGAAAGCAAATAAGTATCTTCTGAAAAGATATCCGGAGAGAAGTATTCCTACTGCGAGTCTGAAGAAAGAGAAAGACAGGTTACTGATGGAGAAAGAAAAACTGGAGGGAAATCTTAAGGATATACAGGCAGATATTGATGCTTCAAAATCAATCGTTAAGATCCTGAGAGAAATCAGACCGGAACTTTATGAAACAGTAAAATCACAGTCGGGTATGGAGACTAAATCCGGACAGAATGATAGACCTGATATTTATGATCAGGCAAAGACCGTTCCGGTGCCGGAGAGCGAGAGGACATCCATCCGGGAGAAGATGAGACTGAATCAGAAAAAGTTAAAGAAAGAGGATGAACTGCGTAAAATTGAGGGATCCCGTAAGAATGAAGAAATAGTTGCTTCCCGTAAAAGAAACTCAAATGCGATTGAGTAAGAAGTAAGACGGAAAACGTAAAAGCGGTGCAAAATACGGATATCTCTGTGGCGCGGTATATAGTGAATACGGTGTAGGGGGAGGTCCTCTACGCTCCGCTTCGGTCGGCGCAAAGCTGCCGCCCACTGGGCGGCATGCGCCCCTGGCTTCAACCCGAAAATCCCTGCAGGTTTTATTACAGTGCAGTTTGTGAGGATTTTCGGTTTTCCGCCACCCCCTCTACGGGGTCGGCATTGAAGTTTATTGGATTAATGCATCCTATGATGCTCGACCCCGTAACGCCCCATATACTGTATAGCTTTCTGGTTGTAAGAGTGGAGTTTATTGAAACCGGTTCGGCATTGACCGCTTTGCGGATGGTACCGGGTAGCTCAAAACCTGTCAAGGACAAGTGAATGCGGCTTGGAGACTTATGAGGATTGTAGTCTGTGAGCCGCATCCTTGACAGAACTTGAGCTGCCCGGACGGGGTGATCAAGCGGTCAATGCCTGGAAACGGTAAGCGACCTTTCCGGATAATTCATTGTGAGTTTATTGAAAAACAGGCGCTGTTGGGTTAGAATTGAGGTGATTGAAAGATGAACAGAGGATTGAGGATGGAAATTGAAAAAACAAGGGAACAGCTACACGAGGAAGATCTACAAAGGATAAGAGGGTTCCGACTGATAGATGATGATTTTCTGAATGTCTGTTTTGCGGACAATATAGAGGCTACAGAGCTTTTGGTTCACATTATTTTGAATAAGCCGGATCTTGTCGTGAGCAGGGTACAGACGCAGAAAACGATCAAGAATATTCACGGCCGTTCATTAAGGCTTGATATTGATGCTACTGATACTGAAAGCCGGGAATACAATATTGAGGTGCAGAGATCCGATTCCGGCGCAAATCCTAAAAGAGCCAGGTATCATGGGAGCCTGTTGGATGCAAACATTGTTGAACCGGGGGAAAAGTTTGAACATATCCCGGAAACCTTTGTGATCTTCATTACTGAAAACGATATTTTCGGATTGGGAAAACCGATATATAAAGCAGACAGGTATTATGAAGGTGAAGATGGCAACATGATCCCTTTGAATGACGGACTTCATATCGTGTATGTAAACGGCGCATATAAAGGTGATGATGATATAGGGAAACTGATGCATGATTTCTTTTGTGTAGAACCGGATGATATGTATTTTGAGAAATTAGCAGAGCGAGCAAGGTATTTCAAAAAAGACGAAGGAGGTATCAGACAAATGTGCAAGGTCATGGAAGATATGCGTAATGAATCTATTATGCAGGAGAGAAAAAAATTTGCAAAAAGACTGATTGAGGATGGCGAAAACTCTGCGGAAAGGATTGCTCGATTGTCTGAACTGGCATTGGAGGATGTAGAAGAGCTGTTGGAAAACAAAACAGCTTAGGAAAAGCAGAAAAAAGAATATAACCAATATAAACCAATGAAGCAGTAGGTCAAAAGGATCTGCTGCTTTTTCTATGCCAATAAAAGGAGGCATAGAACAAATTTTGAAAAAAGAGAGGTGGTCAAATGACAAGACACGCGGGAGAGAGCGTGGAACGGTGTTGGTAATACAGTTTCACAAAGGGGGATAATTATTATGAAAAAGATATCAGAAACAGACAAAAAGAATAAGAGCAGAAACAGAAGGGAAAAGGTCAGGATAGAAGTCAGACCTGTCTATGTGGGCGATCGCCCTATGACTGAGGCTATCGGAAATGCGGTAGCAGATAAGATCAAAAGCAGCATGGATAAAGCCGGATAAAGAATAATAACAACAGTTTTATATTGGAATTTTATTGAATGGAGCAAGGCATACCGCTATAATACTTTTCAAGTGGATAGCGGATGCCTTGTCTTATTATGGGAGGTAAAATACATGACAGGGCAGACGAATGAAAACAAAATAACGGCTTTATATTGCAGGCTTTCAAAGGATGACGGAAGCATGACAGAAAGCTCCAGCATACAGTCGCAGAAGGAGATTTTGGAAAGGTATGCACGGGAGCATGGCTTCAGTAATACGGCTTTTTATGTGGATGACGGTTACTCTGGGACGAATTTCAACAGACCGGCTTTTCAGCAGATGATCTCAGACATCGAAAACGGAAAGATAGCGGTCTGTATCAGTAAGGATCTTAGCCGCCTTGGAAGAAATTATTTGGAGACAGGGGTATACTTGGAGATTTTCTTTCCGGAGCATGGAGTACGCTACATAGCTGTTAATGATGCAGTTGATACGGATGCGACGGAAACGGTAGACTTTACGCCGTTTCGCAATATCATCAATGAACTTTATGCCAAGGATACGAGCAAAAAGACCAAGACCGCAAAACGTGCAAGGGTAATGTCCGGGATGTTCATCGGATCGAGTGCTCCTTACGGGTATATGAAGGATCCGAATGACAGGCACCGGCTTATTATTGATGAACGGTATGCTCCGATTGTCCGCAAGATATTTGATCTTGCCAAGGACGGAATGGGTGCACAGATGATAAGCAATTATCTGAACTCCCGGCACATCTTAAGACCGGCCGTCGTTAACGAAAACAACTTTGACAGATTCTTTGATGGCGAGGATGACGAGAAACGTTATTACTGGCACGGTTCAACGGTAAGAGGCATTTTAAGGAATCCAATTTATGCAGGTCATCTCGTTATGGACAAGAGACCGACGCTGTCATTTAAGAGCAAGAAACGCTTGAGGGTACTTCCGGAAAATTACACTATTGTGCCTAATACGCATGAGCCCATCGTGGATCCCGAGGACTTTGAAGTCATTCAGCGTATGATCACAAGCAGGCGATTAGAACCGAGAAAAGACCGAATGACCAATATCTTTGCGGGGCTGATCAAATGTGCGGATTGTGGAAAGTCAATGATACTGACCAGAACCCATCGATCAGCTAAGGGGCGTGAACTTATCGACCTGTACATCTATATGTGCAACAATTACAGGTCTTCCGGTCGTAAGGAATGCTCCATGCACTGGCTGGAAGCAAGGGATCTCTACGAAGCGGTTCTTGCAGATATCCGCAAACATGCTAAAGAAGCACTTAGGGATGACAAGGGCATGATGGAACGTCTGATAAACCAGCTGGGTACAGATAAGAAGACACATGATAAAGCTGTTAAAAAGGAATTAAGCAACAAGAGAACAAGACTTGCTGAAGTGGACAGGCTCTTTGCTAAGCTCTATGAGGATATGGCAGATGGCCGGATATCAGACAGGAATTATGATATGATGCGTCATAAGTATGAAGCTGAACAGGCTGCTCTTCAGAAGCGCATTGATGAAATTGAGGCAAAAATAACCGAGAAGGTTGAGAAGAAGGATAGCATTCAGCAGTACACATGCCTCATCAAAGAGTATGCCGGAATAAAGGAGCTTGACGCAGCACTTCTTAATCGTCTGATTGATAAGATTACTGTGACGGAATCTACAGAGGTTGACGGCGAGAAGGTGCAGGAAATCAGGATTTATTACAAATTTATTGGAAATATATCATAGGCTGAGAGGGACGGCTCTGTGATATAAAACAGACGGTATCGCAGAGTATGTCCCTCCGACGCTTGTTTTGCAACGACCGAAGCGGAGCGTAGACCAAAATACCTTTTGACCCCAACATCATAATATTAAAAAGTATGAAGAACGATCGTAAAAATCATTTTTTGGAATTTTATAAGGGATGAATGTAAATGAGCGTAAAGATTTCGGTTTATGGGACTGATGAAGAATCAGACGAATACAAGGCTGCTAAGAAATTAAAGAATATAATTTAGAATGGGGTACCAAAGTCTGCACTGTCAACGCCTGAGGAAAAGAAAAGGAAATTCCTGTACAATTGGGCAATGATCCCGTTAACAAGAGCAATAGATACGATCATAATAACCATAGCGGATCCGGAGTCAGACACAGCAAAGCTGCTGAAGCAGATTGCGGAAGAGTGTAAGGATTATGTGATCACATTGTAGTAATATGGAAGATGAATGGGGGTGTAAGTATGCTGAATCAGATCGAGGAAAAGAATATCATTACGCTGGATGCAGCCCGAACGGAGTATCCGAAAACCAAAAAGCTATTTGTGGTTACTGATATGGAGGATGTTTCCAAAATCATGGGATACATCTTTATGGTGAGTCCTGACAGCTCAAGTTTTAAGGAGTTGTGCGATGAAGATACAAAGCTTCAGGAGAAAGGATGGAAGACCGTTATTATCGGAAGTTACGAGAACGGAGGTGCGGTAGGTGTTCAGTACGAGCTTTCAAAATGAGTTGAGATATGTTGTTGTATGCATCGCAAACGGGCAGATGGTGAAGCTTGTTGACGCAAAGTTCGATAGACTATAGATCACGAGGTTTACTGAGTGGATAAAATAAGGATATATGCAGTCTTCCACGGAGAAGTCCAGGGCGTGGGCTTCAGATATACCGCAAGACAGGCGGCAAATGCCCTGGGACTGACCGGTTGGGTCAGAAATGAATATGATGGAAGTGTAAGCGTTGAGATACAGGGGGACCGTGACAGTATCCGGGAATGGCTTCGGATGATAGACTCGGGCAGATATATTGACATCTCCCACGTTGACATGCAGGAAACAGATACCGTAGAGTCTGAAAGAAATTTTCGGGTGGAGTTTTAAGACTGTACCGGCTCACATTAGAAAAAAGCCTCGGCATCCGGAAAATGGAATATATATGAGGATCCTGACAATATCGGAAAAACTGAAGGAAGAATATGGAGAAAAGGTATACCGGCTGGCGCTTTCTTCGGGCTGTACCTGCCCGAACAGGGACGGAACTGTTGGATACGGCGGCTGTACCTTCTGCTCCGGAAGCGGCTCCGGAGAGTTTGCAGCAAAGCCCGCCCCCATAGACCTCCAGATAGAGGAGGCAAAGAAGCTTATCAGGAAGAAAACCGATGCCGGGAAGTTCATAGCGTACTTTCAGTCATATTCCAACACATATGGAGATATCGATCATCTCAGGAAAATATATACTGAAGCCATAAATCGCGAAGATATCGTGATACTGGCACTCGGAACCAGACCGGATTGTCTGGAGCCTGAAATGGTGGATCTTCTGAAAGAACTGAATGAAGTAAAGCCCGTATGGATAGAACTTGGGCTGCAGACTATCCACGAAAAGACGGCCGTATCGATCCACAGGGGATATCCTTTGTCTGTATTTGAGGATGCCTACAGCAGACTGAAAAAAGCCGGACTTGATGTGATAGTGCATGTCATCCTCGGTCTTCCGGGGGAGACTGAACAGGATATGCTTGAGACCATAGGATACTTAAGCAGACTGGATCCTGTACTTAACGGGATAAAGCTTCATATGCTGCAGATATTAAAAGGTACACAGCTGGCTGATGAATATCTGAAGGATCCTTTTCCGATAATGGATCCGGATGAATACTGTGAGCTTGTGGTTAAATGCTTAAAGCTTCTCAATCCTGAAACCGCGATCCACAGGATGACCGGGGACGGGCCGAAGAGTCTTTTGATAGAACCGTTATGGTGTGCGGATAAGAAAAGAGTGATCAATACCCTTTATAAAAGGATAGAGGAGGCATAGATGAACATGAGAAAAATGGGTGAAATAATAACAGGACAGATAAGTATATACTGACAACGCCGGGAGAACACAACTGGTTGCGATCAGGGGCTTTACGCTCGTAATTGTGCCCCGGATTTTGTCGCTTTCATACAAGAAGGGTTGGGAAATCGGATTTTTTTCGGGGATGCAGACATGTAAATCGGGGAGATAGCGGAGATTATTTTAAAGGACCTGTTTCTGCTTACGTGATCCGGCTGACCATGTAAACAGTAACAAAGACTGTAGAAGGAGAGGAGGAAGAAAATGAAAAATAAACTGGTATCGGTCATTCTTGCACTTTCAATGGCAGTTGTCCTGTCTGCCTGTGAATATGACCTGTCAGAACTTGAAAACATCAGTGTATCCCTTAACGGCTCCGACAGCGGATCATTGGAAGAAGACGTGGAGGAAGAAGGGGATGATGAAGAGGACGAAAAAGAAGATGACGGGAAGGAGTACCCTGCTGACATTGACGAGGTGATCGAAGAAGCCGGAAAAGCCTATGACGGTGTGTCGGAATATTCTGATGAGATCACATCACCCTGGCAGGCAGCGGCCTATCTTAAAAACACAGACCTTAACGACAGGCAGATAAATGAAGACGGCCTGTCGAAGGATGAGAAGGAGACGCTTAGGGAATATAAGGCGCTCCTTGAAAAGCTTGAGGGCTTTTTCACGCAGGAGGATCTTTATGAAAAGGAGGAGGGAAAGGACTTTATCATAGCAGGCTCCCGGATCTTTAAGTATTCCCTGTCAGACTCAAAAGAGATCGTTGACACATTAAAACGCCTGAAGGATAAGGAAGAGACCATTGCCTTAAAATATTCGGATGAATACGATGCAAGAGGCTTTTTCGGTCAGAAATCGGGGATCTTAAGCGGTGTTATGAATGCCGCAACCGGGGTGATAAGCGAAGCGATAGAAAGCAAAGTGGCCTATGATGCCGAAGCGGCTGCAGGCGGGGCTTATGAAGAAGAGGGAGCATATGAAGACTTTCCCGAAGAGCCGGCAGAGCTTTCAGAACCCGGACCTGACTGGAATACCGAGGAGTATGACAGCTTTAAGGAAAACCGCTTCATGTCCGTTAAGACAAGTCCCTTTTCCACCTTCGGAATGGATGTGGACACCGCATCCTATGCCAACATGAGAAGGATGATCATAAACGGCTGGGATATACCGAAGGACAGCATCAGAACAGAGGAGATGATCAATTACTTTGATTATGACGAGATCGAATGTGAAGACGATTTCGGGATCGTGGCAGAGCTTGCCGACACCCCCTGGAATAAGGATACAAAGCTTTTAAGGATAGGGGTGCAGGCTAAGAAGGCGGACCTTGAAGACATTGATTCCAACATAGTCTTCCTAATCGATACCTCAGGTTCAATGTATGACCTGGACAAGCTGCCCCTGGTGCAGAAGGCCTTTCTCATACTCTTAAACAACCTTGATGAAAATGACAGGATTTCCCTTGTGACCTATGCAGGGGACGACACGGTGCGGTTTAAGTCCTTAACGGGAGAGGATAAAAAGAGGATAACGGAGGAGATCCTCGGCCTTGAAGCAGCAGGCGGCACCAACGGAGCCTCGGGGATCCTGACGGCCTATGAACTGGCGGAAAAGAACTTTATAAAGGGCGGAAACAACAGGGTCATCCTGGCAACGGACGGGGATCTTAACATAGGGATAACAAGTGAGGCCGGCCTTGTGGATCTGATATCCCAAAAGAGGGATAAGAACATCTTTCTTTCCGTGCTCGGGGTCGGTGAAGGAAACTACAAGGATTCAAAGATGAAGGCTCTGGCGGATAACGGTAACGGGAACTTTGCATATATAGACTGTTCAAAAGAGGCAGAAAAGGTCCTGGATAAGGAATTTGAATCCGTCCTCTACACAGTCGCAAAGGATGCCAAAATGCAGGTGGAGTTTAATCCGGCCATGGTAAAGGGCTACAGGCAGATTGGCTATGAACTAAGACAGCTTGAGGCCGAGGACTTTGCAGATGACACTAAGGACGGGGCGGAGATTGGTTCGGGACAGCACGTTACGGTTTTATATGAGATCGTGCCTGCTGACTCAGATATGGATATTCCCGATGTGGAGTCCAGATACTCTCACAAAAAGGATACAAAAAAGACAGATTCCGGCTCTGGGGATGAGGGAGCTTCGGATGATAAGGAGACTTCAGGGGATGAGGAAGCTTCCGGGGATGAGGCATCCGATGAGGGGGATGAATTAAGCGATGAATATCTTGTGGTTAAGATCCGCTACAAGGAGCCCGAGGGTAATAAGAGCAGGCTCATTGAAAGACCGGTGACTAAGGATGATTTTTCGGATCAGATGAGTGATGATATGTCCTGGGCAGCCGGTGTGGCACAGACTGCCATGGTCTTAAGAGATTCCGAATTTAAGGGTGATTCGGACTTATCAGGTATTTTTGACAGGCTTAAGGAGAATAAGGATGTGGGGGATGATGAATTTAAGGCCCAGTTCCTTTATCTGCTGAAGAAGCTGAAATCCCATCTTTGACACCTAAAAAGCCGCAATCCCGATATTGGATTACGGCTTTATTTTTATCTCGCGAAAAGCGTAATGCTGCGTAAACTTGTTAGAAGGTGCGAGGATCATTTAAGCCTTTCTCCAAGAACCCGCCTATTTCTAAAGTGTTCAGGGAGATTGGATTTGCGGATGAGCTCGGCAGCGGTATGCGCAACAGCTACAAATATACGAGGCTGTATAGCGGAGTCGATCCTGAGTTTATTGAGGGAGATGTTTTTCAGATCATCATTCCGCTGACCACGGGCTCCATGACTAAGGTCGGTCCGGGGACTTCACCTATGGTTAGCATTGAAGCTGGTACGCAGGCTGTAACAATATCCCTTGATGTGGACAAGCTGAACGCCCTGCTGGATTATTGCTCTGAACCGAGAACACGGGCTGAAATGCAGGAATTCTGTGGGATTAAAACGAGAGAATATTTCCGTAAAAAAAGAAAATGATTGATTACATGACTGATATCAGTCTGTTTAAAAAGCTGATATTCGAGGTAATACCTGCGAAATTGTAATCGTAATACTTGTTATCAGTATATCACTGGTATATAATTATATATCATTGATACATTTAGGAGAGAAACTAATGGTACAAACGTCAAAAATTAGCGCTAACGGAATAGAAATAGGGGTTATTGGAGGTACTGAGCCTGATAATAGCTAAATAAGCCTTACAGATATAGCAAAATACAAGAATTCCGAAGATCCCAGGATGGTTATTACTAACTGGATGAGCTCGTATTCAACAATCGATTTTCTTGCAGTCTGGGAAGAAATTCATTATTCGGATGATTTTAACCGATTGGAATTCCAATCGGTTAGAAATGAACGCGGCAGACTTATAATGACTCCGAAGCAGTGGATTGAAAGAATGCAGGCTAAGGGGATAATATCAAAAGCCGGCAAATATGGAGGAACGTATTCTCACTCAGATATTGCTTTTGAGTTTGCATCATGGATTTCTCCAGAGTTTAAGCTTTATATAATCAAGGATTACCAGCGACTGAAAAAGGATGAGGCTGAGAGAAAAGCTATTGGATGGGATGAAAAAAGAGCTCTTTCAAAGCTGAATTATCACATACACACAGATGCTGTTCAGACATACCTTTTTACTGATGAATTAACTAATGAAGAAAAGACATACAAATTTGCAAATGAGGCTGATCTTTTGAATGTTGCTCTCTTTGGAAAACGTGCAAGAGATTGGCGAAAAGCTCATCCTGAAGAAGCAAAAAGAGGTGAGAACATAAGAGATTATGCGTCTGCCGAAGAACTCATAGTTCTGATCAATCTTGAAAACTTTAATGCAGAATGGATTTCACAAGGATTATCGCAGCAGGAACGTTTACAAAAACTGCGTTCTGTGGCATATAAACAGACGGAAATTCTCAAAAATAATGCTGCAAAAAGAAAACTGGGTGCCACAAATCCCAACCTTCTGAAAGGCGGAGAAAAAGATGCTAATTAAAGAATTGAGAAAAATCACAGGATTATCACAGGCTGCATTCGCCAAAAAGTTCCACATCCCAGTAGGAACACTATCCCACTGGGAGCAAGGGGTAAGAACTCCTCCTGATTATGTTGTATACATGCTCTCACGAATCATATATATGGAACGTGAGCAGTATCAAAAATAGAATGTTGCCTCACTGGAAAATCTGTCAGGTATATGGTTCTGCAACTTCGAATTCATTTAATTCAATCCAACCATAGACTGATACTTTTTCGTTATTGATGCAATCTATGTAATAAGCTTCAGCGGTTTTGGGGATAAAAACACGAACAGAATCTATATACTTTTCATTCGACAGTTTGCACAAATCTTGCAACGATAGAGGATAAGGCAGCGATAGAGGAGGCGAGAGCAGCATACAATGCTCTTACAGAAGCCCAGAAGGCTAAAGTAACTCCTGAAACGCTTAAGAAGCTGACAGACGCAGAGGACAAGCTGGTGATCCTGCAGGTCATGAGCGAGGTTTCAGCAAAAACCGGCAGTGACATGACCTATACCGGAAATCCTATACAGCTGATTAATGTGCCGACAACCAAACTGCCCGAAGGCTACAAAATGGTATATGCCGTGACCACTGAGAACAAGGCTCCGACGGACGAAAACCTTTATACCACATCCATCCCTACAGCTACCGACGCCGGAACCTAAATCACAACACGCTACGGCGCAAAGATGATTTTATCATTTTCGTTTTTTCAAAAAAGGTACTAATAAAGCAAGATAACTTCAAAAAAGGGTAAATAATGTAGAAGTGTTTGCAACGAGCAGAGTTGAAACATTGGTTACAACAAAGAAATCGTGCTAAAGGCAAAATTACATGGATTTTTGATGGAGAGACCGAAATCGGTCTTATTTTTTTGAAAAATAATAGATATTATTCGGTAAAACGCATATAATATTTATATTGCTACAGTTTTTGAAATATAAGGGAAATATTTATGGAAGAATATATGTCAATACAACAAGCAGCAGAGAAATGGGGAATTTCAGAACGGCGCATACAGGTTCTCTGCGGAGAAGAGCGTGTCCCTGGTGCTTTTCGGATTGGGCGAGTATGGGTTATTCCGTCAGACGCTCAAAAGCCAACGGATGCGAGGATTAAATCCGGAAAGTACATAAAACGGAAGGATGGTGTTGAAAGTGACCATTGAAGAAGTCTTGGCCAAGGATGAAAAACAGATATTTGACAGAAAAAGTATTCAGATTAGGCCGGCAGATTTATCCGAGACTATATGTGCATTTGCAAATGCTGATGGTGGGACCATAGCGGTTGGTATATCAGATAAAAAACGTCGAATCGAGGGTGTTGATTATAATACCGAACAGTTGAATGAAATATTGCGAACACCTATAGATTTTTGCAATCCGACCGTTCCGATAACCACAGAAATGGTGGAGTGTATCAATGCGCAGGGGAAGAAGGATCATGTTCTTTTAATGCATATTGAGGCAAGCCCTTTGCTTCATGCTAATCAGGCTGATGAAGTATATCTTCGTGTCGGAGACAAGAGTAAGAAGCTTTCGTTTCAAGATAGACTGACGCTTATGTACGCAAAAGGGTTAAGGTATTATGAGGACGAGCCGGTCTATAATGCAACTATGGAAGATATAGACATGGATTTCGTTCGGGACTACATCAAGAGGATAGGATATACCAAGTCGGCAGAGGAATATCTGAAAGAGAATAAGAAGTTTGTCATACCGAAAGATGGCAGGGAGCAGGTTTCTGTGGCGGCAATTTTGCTTTTCGGTAAAAATCCACAGCAGTTCTTTCCAAGAGCCTTTATTAGATTCATTAGATATGATGGAATCGAAGCGCAGGTCGGTAAAGATATGAATGTCGTAAAAGATGTTATATTTGACGGACGAATTCTTGAGCAGGTGGAGAAGGCGGTTGAATTCATCAAAATTCAGATGAAAGAGAAAACATATCTCGGGCATGATGGTATTTTTGTTACGGAAGAAGAGTACAGTGAGTTTGTTCGAACAGAGATTGTTGTCAATGCTGCCACACACCGAGACTACGGGATAAAGGGAACGGATATTCAGATCAAGATGTTTGATGACAGGCTTGAAGTGGATAGCCCCGGAACATTTGCCGGAATGGTAAAGAAGGAGAATATACGGTATATGCACTTCTCTCGAAATCCGAAAATTGCTGCCTTCATGAAGGACTATGGGTATGTTAAGGAATATGGCGAGGGTGTTGATCGTATGTGTAGGGAGTTGGAGGCGGTTGGCCTTCCCAATCCGATCTTTAATAATGACTATTTTATACTTAAGGCGACGGTGATGAGTTCTGCGTATGAAAAGTCGGCGGTTCAAACTGAAAAGATTTCCGTTTCATACAAAAAGTTTCCGATTGAGGATGATAAAGTTGCCGATACAGGTGAAACGGAAAACATGGACAGGAAAACAGTGCCGGAAAAACTTCCGATTGAGAATTATGCTAAAGCATATTCTAACAAGGCATACAACGAGCCTACAATCAATAATCTAACGATTATTTATGACCAGATTGAAGTGAATCAAGTTTTTGGTTCTGCGTATATTATAAAAATATTGGATTGCTCGGATAGGACTGCAAGAAATCTTCTGGCGAAACTGAGGGAGATGGAGGTTATAGTTCCTGTAAAGGGTAAAGGTAAGGGTATGTACAGGTTTAAATATGCAGATGAGACTGACATTGATGGTGAGTGACAATAGTGCTATAACCCGAGTTTGCCACTTAAAATGCAAAATCGGAGTCTTAGTTGACTCCGATTTTGCTTATATTATAAGGATTCTCCCCCTATATACTATGTTTTTTTCATCCACATCCATGAATCGGTATAAATCTCCCGGAAGCCTGTCAACTTTCCATTTGTTGCGAGCATCCTGTATCCGGTCGCTACTCATTCCTACATTCCAATATAAGTCTTTTTTTGCTTCATTTTCTTTATCCCGGATTCTTTTTTGTATTATTCTTGTTATTATTAATGCAATCATGCATATTGAATATTAGTAAGCGGTAAAGTTTTAGCGTCTACAATACACCCCGCAGAGCATGTTACAGTTATGGGGGTATCAGCTACCGGTCGGAAAAATCGGCGACTTTTCCGATCAGGTGGGTATATTCCTGATCTGA
>Ga0310695_10006343_pt1 | contig 19655 bp, 13 predicted proteins | sample RumenRJG_04DNA_FD_203882 | JGI IMG/M metagenome (GOLD analysis project Ga0310695, IMG submission 203882) | Bovine rumen microbial communities from Lethbridge, Alberta, Canada - RJG_04 (v2) (version 2) | ecosystem: Host-associated > Mammals > Digestive system > Stomach > Rumen | place: Canada...
GCTGGGGCAGCAGGTTGATTTTATAACGACTGCTATACTCGTATTTCGGACGGATACGCGTCTGTTGCTGGGCTAGCGTTTCTATCTCCTTGCGCAACATTCGCATCGATTTCTTGCTCTTCAAGAACTGGCTGGCTGTACGTCCTCTCATGAGGTCATAGACCTGCAGAATGGTAATGTTGTCAGGTGCACCAAAGAGCCACGTCATGGGTTCGCTCAACTGCTGGTAGAGGGCGCGCATCTCACCGTCGCCACCCGTCAGTTCAGCCAGCACGACAGCGTTCCGCAACTGTGACGGCACGTCTGTTCCGAAGGGCACTGTCTGCAACCACATCATCGCACGGAAATAGTTCTTCAGCGTGTCGCTGCGCGTGTAGTGGCCACGTGGACGGAACAGCTGGTAGGTGAAAGGAATACGTTCGTAGCCAAGGTATTTGGAGTAGTCCAGTTCTGACGCCATCACCTTCTTTACCTCGTCAGCCACTGTGCCGTCAGCACCTGGTTGCCCTGTTATCAACGCATGAGCCACATCGAAGTAGGTCTTCAGCCACTGGTTGTTCTCTGCTGTCAGTTGCTGACCACGTTCACACAGTCGCTGTACTACATGGCACAAGCGTTGTTCCTCGATGTTACGCAGCAGACAGTCGAAGTAGAGATGATAGAGCTGCAGATAGAGGTCGGTGGTCACGAAGTTGGGCATATTCGTATAGTCGTTACGCTCATAGACATGGAACAGCTGATCGTGCTGAGCAGGCACAATGGCAAAGCCATTACGTCCCAGTTTGTCGCGCAGACGACTGTCGAACTGCTCCATCTGCATGGCATTCACCACATTGCCCATGTTAACACGATGGCCCTTCTCCTGGGGGTTGAAGTTCTCCTTTTTCAAAACCTGCTCACGGGCTTGCAGCTTGCTGATGAACGTCTGTTCCGCCTTGCTGATCTTGATGGGCACCTTGGCGTCGGCCTTGTAGTAGTTGTTGCGCCAGCTGTCGTTACCATCATACTTGATATCCATCTCCTCAACCTGTTCCCAACGTACCACCATCAGCGAGTCGTACCACGACGTACACTGGAAGATGCCACGCAGGAAGGCATCGCGGAAAGGATAGCCGCTACGGGCATAGAAACTGTTGCGCAACACGCGCAGCTCCGTCAGGTTCAGCTGCGAGATGTCCTGTTCGAGGTTGACTGGCTGGTTCAGCTGCTCCACGTTGATGTTCCCTTTTCCAGGCAGCATCACACGTTGGGTATTTTGAGCCAGACAGCCCATTGTCAATAGCCAAAAGCCAATTGCTAAAAACGTATGTTTCATATCATTCAAATTTTTCTCTTGCCGTTGCTTCATCCACATTCTTAACGAGGTATCGCTCGAAGGCTACGCCAAAACCGCTCCAACGGTATTCGGCCACTGTATACTGTCCCTGGGCATTGGTCTCCAGACTGCGTACACAGCCGTCCTTGAAATGAAAGTCACACAGTGTACCACCCAGTTTCGAGCCCAGCCACATGGGACGTATCAGTCCCTCGTAGTTCTTAAAGACAAACAGGCGTCGCCCCATTTCCGGATGGAAGCGTGTCGGCTTGATGACACCCACCAGCGCCTCTATGGTACCATTGCCATCAACGTCGCCCGTCTCCATGCGATAGACGGGATAAGGCAGTCGCCACTGATGGCTTGTCGTATCGGTGGTCAGCGTCAACAGAGACAGACTGTCCGTCTTGTGTTCAAGCGAAAACGTCTGCGCCTGACAGTTCAGTGCCAATAGCCCACAGCTAAGTGCCAATAGCCTCTCTATCCTCATTCTTGTTTTAAGTTTCTGCAAAGATAATGATTTTTATGCAAACGGCATACACGAAATAGGAAAAACTTGCAACAAGGTTGCAGAAAAACAGCATTTAAGGGCTGTTGCAACCAGGTTGCAGCAATGTTTTCCTACCTTTGCAGCGTGAAACAAGAAAAAACAAGATAATTATGTCACACGAACATCATCATCACGACCATGAGCATGGTCACGAGCATCACGCTCATCATCACCACCATCATCATGTGATGCCCACCAGCATGAACGGCATCTTCGTCTTCTGCATCGTACTGAACCTATTGTTTGTTGGCGTTGAGGCCCTCGTAGGCTGGACACAGAACTCGCTATCACTGTTATCTGACGCAGGGCATAACCTCAGTGACGTATTCAGTCTGGTATTGGTACTTATCGCCTTCCATCTTGCCAAGGTACGGTCAGGTGCTCACTATACCTACGGACTGAAGAAGTCGACAGTACTCATCTCGCTGGTCAACGCCGTTTTGCTGTTGGCTGCCGTTGGAGGCATCTTCTATGAGAGTATCCTGAAGTTCACCGAACCCGTCGACGTCAATGGTGTCGCCGTATCGTGGACAGCAGGTATCGGCATCCTCATCAATGGACTCACCGTGGTACTGCTGATGCGTGGACAGAAGAGCGACATCAACGTGCGTGGTGCCTTCCTTCACATGGTGGCTGACACACTCGTATCGGTAGGTGTCGTCGTATCGGGCGTCATCATCACCTTTACGGGATGGAATGTCGTAGACCCCATCGTCAGTCTCATCATCGCCTTCATCATCCTATGGTCTACCTGGAGCTTGCTGACAGCCAGTCTGCGACTGATTGTCGACGGTACACCAGAGGGTATCGAACCCGATGAGATAAAAGAGCTGATGGCTGCTGAGGAGCATGTCAGTGAGGTGCACCACCTGCACATCTGGGCCATCAGCACCACCGACAACGCCCTGACAGCACACATCGTCATCAAGGACATCGCACACATGGAGGAGGTGAAAGGTCGCCTGAAAGTTCTCTTAAAAGAGAAAGGTATCGGCCACTCCACGCTGGAGTTCGAGACACCCGACTGCGGTTGTCATGAGCACTGTTGCGAGGATGCGCACTAATTGAGAAACATGAATTATTGGTAAAACTCGTTAAATGGCTTGGCTGTTTAACGGGTTTTTCGTATCTTTGTGCATTATTTATTCGACAGAAACTATGAAGAAGACATTGTTAGTCGTTTTAGCAGCCTGTCTGCTACTACCTATAAATACGTTCGCACAGACATACCAATCATTGTGGAAACAGGTGGAGAACGCCCGCGACAAGGACCTGCCGCGACAGGCGTTGACCCATCTGCAGAAGATAGAGGAGAAGGCCAAAAAGGAGAAGGCCTACGGTCAACTGCTTAAGGCCACCCTGCTGACAGCCAATGTACAGCAGGACATTGCACCCGACTCGCTGGCACCAGCCGTAGCGCGCATTGAGCGACAAGCAAAGGCGGCCACCGACCCCGTCTTGCAGATGGTCTATGCCACCGTCTTGTACAAAGTATACTCCCTGAACCCTTCTATCGACAACGAGACCTCCAACAAGGCCAAACACTATCGCGGGCAGGCAATGGCCCAACCCGATCTGTTGGCCAAGGTCAAGGCCGACGGCTATGAACCCTTGGTGGAGCGTGGCAAGGACAGTAAGGTGTTCGGTCACGACCTGCTGAGCGTCATTGGCATGGAACTGGACGAGTGGCAATGGCTCTACGACTACTACACGAAGGTCGACAACTGCCCTGCTGCCTGTATTGCTGCCAGCTATATTGCCAAAAGTATTGAGGAGTACGACTCACTCATTGCCATCTTCGGTGACTATCCAGAGGCTGCTGAGTTGGCCATAGGTCGTTATAACAAGATGCATGGCGACAGGTTCACCAATGCCGACCGCTACAACTGGCTGCAACAGTCACTGCAACGTTGGGGTTCTTGGCCACGTGCCAACATCATGCGCAACGAGTTGACCGCCCTGACGACATCGCAGTTTACTGCCAATGTAGAGCGTCGTGTCCAGGAGGTGAGCAAGTCGCAGGTGGTCAGTCTGAAGAACCTGCGTAACATCACGCAGTTGACCATGCATGTCTATCGCACGTCGCTACAGGGTGACACACAACTTAATCCCAACAACAAGGACGAGTACAAGAAGATAAAAGCGGGATTGACAGAACTGACAGAGATGACACAGACCATTCCCTTCTCAGGACATGCCGTCTATGATATCTTCACCGACTCCCTGCAACTGCAGGGGCTACCCGCCGGTGTTTATCTGCTGGAGTTTGCCAGTCTGCCACAGACGGAGCTTGTCCGTCAGTTGTATTTCGTATCGGGCATCCGACTCCTGCAACAAGGCCAGCCCGACAACAACCGTCGCTATGTGGTCGTCGACGCCACGACAGGACAACCCGTCAAGAACGCTTCTATCCGTCTGTCGTTCCGCAAGAACTGGAACAGTCCTGAGACCACCCGTGTGCTCACCTGCAACAGCCAAGGAGAAGTGGTCTATACCGGCGAGCAAAGGCCGTCAAGACTCTTTGCCTACACCGCCAATGATAGTTACTGTCCGGAGCAGAACGGCTATGGTGCCTACAGCTATTACGAGCGACAATATAATAACGAACATACCAACCTGTTTACCGACCGCGCCATCTACCGTCCCGGACAAACCGTCTATGCCACCGCCATCGTGTGGAAAGAACAGTCGGTCCTTGACAATGCCGCCGTCAGCGATAAGGTCGTGAAGTTTGAACTGCGCGACGCCAACTACAAGTTGGTTGCCGAACAGCAAGCCACCACCGACCGCTATGGCAAGTGCAACGTACAGTTCACCCTGCCTACAGGTAAACTCAACGGTCGCTACTCCATCCGCACCAATAACGGAAATATCAGTTTCCGTGTCGAGGAGTACAAGCGTCCCGCCTTCCAGGTGACGTTCGACGATTATAAGGAGTCGTATCAGGCTGGCGACACCGTGCAGGCCAAGGCCAAGGCCATGAGCTATGCTGGTGTACCCATCCAGGATGCGAAGGTGCATTATACCGTGAAGCGCCGTGTTGCCTTCTGGTGGATGTCCTACAGCCGCTATTGGCAGGGAGGCTATTTCGGTGATGGTCTCCGCGAGACGGTTGTCAGCGAGGGCGACGCCACCACAGCCGACGATGGTTCGTTTACTGTGGACATGCCGTTAGTGATGCCCGAAGACCTTGGTCACCACACCATGTTCTACCATTTCGTCGTCGATGCCGATGTCACCGACCAGGCTGGCGAGACGCACCACGGCAGTCTGTCGCTACCCTTGGGCAACAAAGCCACCTCACTGACCTGCGACATCCCCGAAAAGGTGCGCAGCGACCAGTTCCCCGCGATTACCTTCACCCGTCGCAATGCCGCCGGCAAGGAGATTCCCGGCAAGCTGCGCTACCGCATTGATGGCGGCAAGTGGCAGCAGTGGTCTGCCAATGGTCCATTATCACTTAACTATCAATTGAAGAGTGGTCAGCATCGCATAGAGGCTATCTGCGCCCAAGACAGCATCGACCAGACGTTCGTGGTGTTCAGTCTCACCGACAAGCGTCCAGCTTTCGAGACCCACGACTGGTTCTACGTCTCTCATGAACAGTTCCCCAACGATGGAACACCCGTCACCGTACAGGTGGGGGCATCAGATCCCAACACCTATATTGTCTATAGCCTCTTTGCCGGCAAACAAAAGATTGAGGAAGGTGCCGTCAAGAAGAATGGTGAACTCATCAATCGTCAGTTTACCTATCGCGAGGAATATGGCAACGGACTGCTGCTGACCTTCGCATGGATGAAGAACGGCGAGTGCTACAGCCACCAGCAGGTAATACGTCGTCCCATGCCCGACAAGAGATTAAAGCTGCAGTGGACCACCTTCCGCGACCGTCTGACACCTGGTCAGCAGGAACAGTGGCAACTGAAGATTAACAAACCCGATGGGCAACCCGCTGACGCCAGTCTTATGGCGGTACTCTACGACAAGAGCCTCGATGCCCTGACTTCTCACCAGTGGTCGTTTACTCCTATGTCATACCTATCCATGCCTGCTACCTCTTGGCAGCACACGTCGTTTGGTAATATCTGGGCCTCAGCCATCAAGGATATGAAGTACATCGATGTCGACCAACTGCTATTCAGTCGCTTCGATGAGAGTATCTTCCCCATTTACTACCATCCCATCCGCGTCCGTGGACGCAATATGCTCATGAAAGCCGCAGCCCCAACAGCCATGGCAGTAGAAGAGTCGAGGGTCTATGATGCCGTTGAAACAGGTGCGGTTCTGAAAGCTAAAGAGGCTGTCAACGACAAAGCTATTGGCAGTAATGATGAGTCTGCTGCCGAAGAAGGGAAAGAAGAAGTGCAAGTCCGCGAGAACCTCAACGAGACGGCGTTCTGCTACCCCACCCTGCAGACTGATAGCGATGGCAACGTTTCGTTGTCATTCACGCTCCCTGAGAGTCTGACGACCTGGCGATTCATGGGTATTGCCAATACTGCAGACATGCTCTATGGCTACATCGACGGCGAGGCTATCGCCCAGAAGGATGTGATGATACAACCCAACATGCCGCGCTTCGTCCGTGAGGGTGACGATGCCACCATCTCTGCCCGTCTGTTTAATACCACCGACCACAGCGTCAGCGGTACGGCAAGACTCCAACTGATAGACCCCAACAGCGAACAGGTCATCTGCGAACAGTCAGCACCCTTCACCATCGCAGCCAACGGTTCCACCGCCGCTCAGTTTGTGATCAGCGGTTTGCCCGCTGATATATCGTTGCTCATCTGCAAGGTCACCGCCACCGGCGACGGTTTCAGCGATGGCGAGCAGCACTACCTGCCCATCCTTTCTAATAAAGAGTATGTCACCAAGACGGTACCCTTCACCCAGCATGAGGCAGGTGTGAAGACCATCGACCTCACCAAGCTCTTCCCGCAAGGTACCGACCAACAGAAGCTGACCATCGAATACACCAACAACCCCGCATGGTTGATGGTTCAGGCATTGCCCACCCTCGGACAGCCGTGGGAGCACAGCGCCATCGACCAGGCAGCTTCGTACTATAGCAACCTATTGGCTAAGCATCTCCTCGACCAGAATCCACAAACCAAGCGCGTCTTCGAGCAGTGGAAGCAGGAAGAACTATCCTCTCACCTCTCACCTCTCACCTCTCACCTCTCCAAGAATGAAGACCTCAAAGACCTCGTCCTTGCCGAGACCCCATGGGTGGCTGCCGCCGACCGTGAGAGTGAGCAGCGTCAGCGCCTCGCTGACTTCTTCGATGAGAATGGTATCAACAACCGCCTGACCACTACCGTAGAGAAATTGCAGAAGCTACAGAATGCCGATGGTTCCTTCTCATGGTACCCTGGCATGGAGGGTAGCACCTACATCACCGTCACCGTTGCTGAGATGCTTGCCCGCCTGCAGCGTCTCTCACCTCTCACCTCTCACCTCTCACCTCTTTATGACAACGCTTTCACCTACCTTAGCAAAGAGATGGCAGCCCTGGTGAAGAAGATGAAACAAGATGAGAAGAAGGGTCACCGCCAGACGTTCCCGACATTCACCGCCCTGCGCTGGCTCTACATCTGCGCCATCGATGGACGCACGCTAAAGACGGATGTCAAGGCTGCCAACGACTACCTCATCGCCCTGCTGAAGAAGGACATCAAGCGTCAGACCATCTATGAGAAGGCACTCACCGCCGTTGTCCTCGCCCAGCATGGTGAGAAGACCAAGGCCGCCGAGTATGTCAGGAGTCTGAAGGAATATACCGTATATACCGAAGAGATGGGCCGCTACTACGACACCCGTCGTGCCAGCTATTCGTGGTATGACTACAAGATACCGACAGAGGTAGCCGCCATCGAGGCCATCCAACACGTGACACCAGCTGACCAACAGACCATCGACGAGATGCGCCGTTGGCTGTTGCAGGAGAAACGCACCCAGCTATGGGATACGCCCATCAACAGCGTCAATGCCATCTATGCCTTCCTAAACGGTAACAGCAGTACGCTGACCACCAGCCAGCCCGCCACCGCCCTTGTGGTTGATGGTTTACCCATCGACACCAGCAAGGCGTCCGCCGGCCTCGGCTATGTGAAGACAGCCCAGCCCTACAAGGGCGAGCACACCTTCACCGCCAACAAAACCAGCGAGGGTACGTCGTGGGGCGCCGTCTATGCCCAGTTCCTACAGAAGACCGCAGATATCGAGGCTTCGCAGAGTGGTATTACTGTCAAGCGCGAGGTGATTGCGGCAAAACCGCAATCCACACTGGCCGTTGGCCAGCGCATCAAGGTGCGTATCACCATTGAGACCAGCCGCGACCTCGACTTCGTACAGGTGGTGGACCGTCGTGCTGCCTGCATGGAACCCGTCAACCAACTGTCAGGCTACCGCAATGGTGCCTACTGCTCACCCAAGGACAATGCCACGCACTATTTCTATGGTGGTCTGGCGAAGGGCAAGCACGTCATAGAGACCGAATACTACATCGACCGTGTCGGTACCTACGAGACAGGCACCTGTACCGTGGGCTGTGCCTACGCACCGGAATACCGCGCCACAGCGCCGTCTATTCAGTTAACAGTTAATAGATAAGAGATAATAGTTAAGATGAGAAGATACATCAAGTTTTTTTGTTTATCATTTTTCATTTATCAGTTATCCGTCAGCCACGCAGTGGCGCAGAAGCTGATAATCGAGAAGACCACCATTGACGTGGGACGTACGGGTTACGAACAGCCCATCACAGCCGTCTTTGAGTTCCGCGTGAAGGGCAGCAAGAAGGTGCGTATCAACGACGTGCGCCCCGACTGTAACTGTACCAAGGTAGAGTATCCCAAGACCGACCAGGGTGACAAGTTCCAGATTCGCATGACCTACGACGCTCGTCAGTTAGGGCACTTCGACAAACAGGCCGCTGTGGTAACCAACGCCACTGCCAAACCTTTCTATATCCGCATGAAGGGTATCGTGCTGCGAGACTATCAGAACCTCAGCAAGAACTATCCTATCACGATGGGTAACCTGTTGCTCGACCATAGCGAGCTGGAGTTCGACGACATCAACCGTGGCGACCAGCAGGTACAACTCCTACATATTTATAACAGTAGCACCACGGTCTGTCAGCCCAACCTCATGCACTTGCCGTCCTACCTGAAGGCCACTATGGCGCCTGAGCGCTTAGGTCCTGGTCGTGCAGGTACGCTGACCGTCACGCTGAACTCCAACGAGCTCCACGACTACGGACTGACGCAGAGTGCCGTCTTTCTGGCTGAGAACCCTGGCGATACTGTCAGTGCCGACCATGAGATACCTGTCTCTGCCGTCCTGTTGCCCTCGTTCATGGGCATGAATGCTGCGCAGAAGCAGTATGCCCCGAAGATGCAACTGTCGAAGACTACCTGCGACATCCAGTTTAACAGTAAGTCGAAGAAGAAGGATGTCATCGAGATCACCAACAAGGGACGTACCGAGTTGGCCATCTCGTCGCTACAACTCTTCACCGGCGGTCTGCAGGTGTCGCTGAGCAAGAGTAAGTTGCAGCCTGGCGAGAAGACAACCTTGAAGATTACCGCCCTGCGCGACGAACTGAAGAAGGTTCGCACCCGTCCGCGTATCCTCATGATTACCAACGATCCCGACCATCCCAAGGTCACCATTACGATTAATGCCAAATAATATGGAACATCCAGAGAATAGTGCCGAATATGCCGGTTTGCAGGTCAACAGCGGTGTTGAACAGCCGTCGATTATCAATCCCTACCTGAAGCGCAACCGCTTCCGTCGTCGTGAACTCACAGCGGCAGAGATGGTGGAGGGCATCATCAAGGGCGATGTCACCATCCTCTCGCAGGCCGTCACATTGGTAGAGAGTGTTAACCCCGACCACCAAGCCAAAGCCCAGGAAGTCATTAACAAGTGTCTGCCCTTTAGCGGCAACAGCATCCGTATTGGCATCAGCGGTGTACCGGGTGCTGGTAAGTCGACGAGCATCGATGCCTTTGGCGTTCATGTGCTGAAGGAGCATGGCGGTCGCCTCGCCGTCCTCGCCATCGACCCCAGCAGTGAGCGCAGCAAGGGTTCCATTCTCGGTGACAAGACACGTATGGAGAAGCTCTCCATCCATCCCGACTCATTTATCCGTCCTAGTCCAACAGCAGGTTCCCTGGGTGGTGTGGCCCGCAAGACGCGTGAGACCATCATCCTCTGCGAGGCTGCCGGCTTCGACAAGATATTCGTCGAGACGGTAGGTGTGGGACAGTCGGAGACTGCCTGTCACTCCATGGTCGACTTCTTCCTGCTGCTCCAGGTGGCAGGTACGGGTGACGAGCTGCAAGGTATCAAGCGCGGCATCATGGAGATCTGTGACGGCATCGTCATCAACAAGTGCGATGGCGACAATGTCGACAAGTGTCAGATGGCCGCCACGAACTTCCGCAACGCCCTGCACTTCTTCCCCATGTCGGAGAGTGGCTGGATGCCGAAGGTGTTATGCTATAGCGGCTTCTATGGCACGGGCATCAAGGAGGTGTGGGACATGATCTACGAGTATGTAGACTTCGTCAAGGCCAATGGTTACTTCGACCACCGTCGCAACGAACAGGCGAAGTACTGGATGTATGAGACCATCAACGAGCAGTTGCGTATGAAGTTCTACCATAACCCCACCATCCGCCAGCAGCTAAAGACTGCCGAAGCCTCTGTCCTCGCCGGTCAGCAGACTAGCTTTATCGCTGCCCAGCAACTGCTGGACACCTATTATAATAACCTATTAGCCCCATAGGCCCTATAAGCCCCATAAGTCCCATGAGCCCCATGAGTTTAAAGATAGAGATTGACAACGGCAGTGGCTTCTGCTTCGGAGTGACTACCGCCATCCAGAAGGCCGAGGAGGAGTTGGCCAAGGGTAACGCCCTCTACTGCCTGGGCGATATCGTTCACAACGGTATGGAGTGCGACCGTCTGCGCCAGATGGGGCTTATCACCATCGACCATGAACAGATGGCACAGCTCCACGATGTAAAGGTACTGTTGCGTGCTCACGGTGAGCCCCCAGCCACCTACGAACTGGCACGCCGTAACAACATCGAGATTATCGATGCAACCTGTCCTGTGGTACTGAAGCTGCAGCAACGTATCAAGAAACAGTATGACACGGGAGGTGGACAGATTGTCATCTTCGGCAAGGAAGGACACGCAGAAGTGTTGGGACTGGTTGGCCAGACAGCAGGCAATGCCATCGTCATTGAACACTTTGACGACGTCAAACAGCTCGATTTTACATGCGACATCTTCCTCTACTCGCAGACCACCAAGTCGCTCGACGAGTTCCATCGCATCATCGACTATATCCAGTCGCACATCGCCCCCACAGCCACCTTCAAGAGCTTCGACACCATCTGCCGTTCCGTCGCTAACCGCATGCCCAACATCTCGCAGTTTGCCGCCCGCCACGACCTCATTCTCTTTGTCTGCGGTCGTAAGAGCAGCAACGGCAAAGTGCTCTTCAACGAGTGTCAGCGTCTCAATCCCAACACGCACCTCATCGAGGGACCGGAGGAGATAGACCCCTCCTGGCTCAAAGGCATCGAGACTGTCGGCATTTGTGGCGCCACCAGCACTCCTAAGTGGCTGATGGAACAGTGCCGTGACGCAATTAGAGGTGAGAGGTAGTAACGATTCATAAATAACAATTTCTTTTACATCGACCACATTTTTTTTTAAAAATATCTGTTTATTTTTAAAAAATGTGTAACTTTGTACCTTGTAATCAAATAAGCTACTTAAAAAACATGACAAACTATCCTAAAATCGGTATCCGCCCCACCATTGATGGACGTCAGGGAGGTATCCGCGAAGGTCTTGAGGAAAAGACCATGGCATTGGCTAATGCAGTAAAGAACCTGATTGAGAGCAATCTTCGCAATGGTGATGGCTCCAAAGTAGAGTGTATCATCAGCGACACCACCATTGGACGTGTCGGTGAGTCGGCAGCCTGCGCTGAGAAATTCGAGCGCGAGGGTGTTGGTTCCACCATCACCGTTACCAGTTGCTGGTGCTATGGCTCTGAGACCATGGACATGAATCCCTACTATCCCAAGGCAGTTTGGGGCTTCAATGGCACGGAGCGCCCTGGTGCTGTATATCTGGCTGCTGTTCTTGCAGCACATGCCCAGAAAGGTCTGCCCGCTTACGGCATCTATGGCCACGACGTGCAAGATCTGAACGACAATACCATTCCTGAGGATGTAGCTGAGAAGATTCTGCGATTTGCACGTGCTGCCCAGGCTGTAGCAACCATGCGTGGAAAGAGCTATCTGTCGTTGGGCAACACCTGTATGGGTATCGCTGGAAGTATCGTCAATGCAGACTTCCTGCAGCAATACTTAGGCATGCGAACGGAGTATGTATCGCTTGTTGAAATCCTGCGTCGTGTAGACTTTGGCATCTATGATAAAGAGGAGTTCGATAAAGCAATGGCCTGGGTGGAGAAATACTGCAAACCCCAAGAGGGTCATGACTATAACGAGGACCGTCCCTTATTCCCTGGCGTTCCCATGACCACCTTCAATGGTAAGGGTAAAGGCAAGAATCGTCAGGAGAAAGACGAGGACTGGGAGTTTACCGTTAAGAACATGATGATTATCCGCGACCTGATGCAGGGCTCTGAGAAGTTGCTGGAGATGGGTTATAAGGAAGAGGCCATCGGACACAACGCCATTGCTGCTGGTGTGCAGGGACAACGTCAGTGGACGGACTATAAGCCTAACTTCGACTTCCCTGAGTCGATGATGTGTACATCGTTCGACTGGAACGGTCCGCGTGAGGCTTATACATTGGCTACTGAGAACGACTTCTTGAATGGTATGTCGATGCTCTTGGGCCATCTGCTGACCAACCGTGGTGTGATGTTCTCTGATATCCGCACCTATTGGAGTCCGGAGGCTGTAAAGCGCGTCACAGGTACTGACCTTAGTGGTGCAGCTGTTGGTGGTTTCATCCACCTCATCAACAGTGGTGCTACCACCCTTGACGCAACAGGCGCGATGACGGATAAGGATGGCAATCCTACCATTAAGCCCTTCTGGGAGATGAAAAACGAGGATATGGAGGCTTGTCTGAAGGCTACCTCATGGATGCCTGCCGATCGCGACTACTTCCGTGGTGGTGGCTACTCGTCACACTTCGTCACCAAGGGCGGTATGCCAATGACGATGCTGCGCCTGAACCTCGTAGCGGGCTTAGGTCCAGTACTGCAACTGGCTGAGGGGTGGACGGTAGAACTCGATCCCAAGACCCACGACATCCTAGACAAGCGCACAGATCCGACATGGCCTACCACTTGGTTTGCCCCACGTCTTGACCCCACGAAGGATGCCTTCAAGGATGTTTACAGTGTTATGAACAATTGGGGTGCCAACCATGGTGCCATCTGCTACGGACACGTAGGTGCCGACCTGATTACGCTTTGCGCCATGCTCCGCATCCCCGTTTGCATGCATAACATTGCCGACAAGGACATCTTCCGTCCTGCCGCATGGAATGCTTTCGGTATGGATAAGGAAGGGGCCGACTACCGCGCCTGCCAGAATTTTGGTCCTTTATATAAATAAGGTATATGGAAGAAAAGAAATCATTAATCTCCAAGGACGGAGTAAACTACCTCATTCCGTTTATATTGGTTACGTTCTGTTTTGCACTATGGGGATTTGCCAACGATATCACTAATCCTATGGTGAAGGCTTTCTCCAAGATCTTCCGAATGAGTGTAACAGACGGAACGTTGGTACAGGTTGCCTTCTACGGAGGTTATTTCTGTATGGCATTTCCTGCTGCCATTTTTATCCGGAAATACAGCTATAAGGCCGGCGTACTGATGGGTCTGGGACTCTATGCAACAGGTGCCCTACTCTTCTTCCCATCGAAGAGTATCGGACTTTATGGTTGTTTCCTGATGGCCTACTTCATCATGACCTGCGGACTCTCTTTCCTGGAAACGAGTTGTAATCCGTATATCCTTACGATGGGACCGGAGGAGACAGCCACCCGTCGACTGAACATGGCTCAATGCTTTAACCCCTGCGGTTCTATCATCGGTATGTTTGTCGCCATGAACTTCATTCAAGCTAAGCTGAATCCGATGAGCAGTGACGAACGTGCCTTGTTGGGGGATGCAGAGTTCGAGGCGATGAAGGATGCCGACCTCAGCGTTTTGATCTCACCTTATTTAATAATAGGACTGGTCATCGTGGCTATGTTCCTGGTCATCTTCTTTTCCAAGATGCCTAAAAACGGAGACCAGAGTCACGACATCCATTTCTGGTCTACCCTGAAACGTATCTTCTCTCTGAAATACTACCGGGAAGGAGTGATTGCCCAGTTCTTCTACGTCGGTGCACAGATTATGTGCTGGACATTTATCATACAATATGGTACACGTGTATTTATGGCAGAGGGCATGGATGAACAGTCTGCAGAAGTGTTGTCGCAACGCTTCAATATCTATGCCATGATTTTCTTCATCTGCTCACGTTTTATTGCTACCTACCTGATGAAATACCTGAAACCAGCTAAGTTACTTGCTATCTTCGGTATCCTTGCTATGGTTTTTACGGTAGGGGTAATCTTATTCCAAAACCGAGTGGGTATCTACTGTCTGGTATGCGTCAGCGGCTGTATGTCACTCATGTTTCCTACCATCTATGGTATCGCCCTTGATGGTTTAGGTGATGACGCGAAATTTGGAGCAGCTGGTCTGATTATGGCCATTCTCGGAGGTTCCGTACTTCCTCCGTTGCAGGCAATGATTATCGACCAGAATACAGTATTTGGCACATTTCCGGCAACCAACGCCTCTTTTGTGCTGCCATTTATCTGTTTCCTCATCGTAACCGTCTATGGTTATCGGACTCATATCCGTAGAAGTCTATGACAGAAGGTTATCAAATCAAGGAATATCAGCAGCCTGTCAAGCGTTATTGTCAGACGATGGACCTGAAAGACGATCCTCAACTGATTGCTGAGTATCGTCGTCGCCATAGTGAACCAGAGGCATGGAAAGAGATACTGGATGGTATCCGTTCAGTAGGTATCTTGGAGATGGAAATCTATATCCTCGGCAACCGACTGTTCATGATTGTCGAAACGCCTCTTGACTTCGATTGGGATACGGCGATGAAGCGACTTGCCACCCTACCCCGTCAACAAGAATGGGAAGACTATATGGCGATGTTCCAACAGTGTCGTGAGGGTGCTACCAGTGATGAGAAATGGCAGATGATGGAGAGAATGTTTTTCTTATATTAGGAATCAAATAATTAATTACATAATATGAAAGCGATACAAATAACCGAACCTTCTGTGATGAAGATTATCGACATCGCCGAACCCCAGATGGGTGACGATGAAGTGCTGTTGAAAATGAAGTATGTAGGCTTTTGCGGAAGCGACCTGAATACTTTCCGTGGTGGTAACCCGATGGTAAAGATGCCTGTAGTTCCAGGTCATGAGGTAGGAGCTGAGATTGTCAAGGTGGGCAAAAATGTTCCCGATGTACTGAAGCCCGGCATGACTGTCACCGTCAATCCATACACCAACTGTGGCAAATGTGCCTCCTGCCGCAACGGCAGGGTCAATGCCTGTGAGCATAACGAGACCCTTGGTGTGCAACGCTGGGGTGCCATGTGCGAATACCTTTCACTGCCTTGGGTAAAAGTAATCCCTGCTGGCCAGTTGTCTGCTCGCACCTCAGCCCTGATAGAGCCGATGAGTGTAGGATTCCATGCAGTCAGTCGCGCACAGGTGACTGATATCGATGTTGTCATGGTCATTGGCTGCGGTATGGTCGGCATGGGAGCAGTCGTCCGTGCTGCACAGCGAGGAGCTATTGTCATTGCTGCAGACATTGACGACGAAAAATTGGCTCTTGCCAAACAGATGGGTGCCAGTTATGCTGTCAACACAAAGACAGAGGATGTACATGCCCGTCTGATGGAAATAACCTCCGGTTTTGGTCCCGACGTGGTCATTGAGGCTGTCGGCAGCATCCCCACCTACCAGATGGCCATCAACGAAGTTGGCTTCACAGGACGTGTAGTGTGCATCGGCTATGCCAAGTCGGAAGTATCGTTCCAGACAAAATACTTTGTGCAGAAAGAACTCGACATCCGTGGTTCACGCAATGCACAGCCCAGCGATTTCCGCGCTGTCATTCGTTATCTGGAGCGTGGCACCTGTCCTGTAGACCGTCTGATTAGTAACGAAGTTGAACCAGAGGGAGCCGCCAACGCTATGGACCAATGGGCAGCCAATCCGGGTAAAGTTTTCCGCATCTTGGTACATTTTGGATAATCTTTGATTACTTTTCGGACAGGGCAGACGCTCAATAGTTATTACAAATTGTATTTTGTAATAACTATTGAGCGTCTGCCCTGATCCTGGAGATACCGAAAAAAAAACGCACTCAAAAGAGGCAAAAAGTGGCTTTAGCCTACATGATCATGGTTAACTGATTGATATTCAATGTTTTAATATATGTAGGCTTACTTTTTAAGCCTACATAAAGCCTACATAAAAAGTAATCTGATTTGACATATTATCAGTTGTTAACACTTCCGTTTTAGCTGTTGCTCGCTCTAGGACAGCTGTTCCCGCATCTGTATTAGCTGTATAATTAGAAAATTCTCTAGAGAATTCCGGAAATTCTCTAGAGAATTTGACATATTTTCTAGATAATTACCTCTATGTAGGTTTATGTAGGCTCTATGTAGGCTTAAAAGGCAAGCCTACATAGGTTAAACAACTACATATCAATGTGTTAAGTGGCGCCATGTAGGCTTAACCCACTTTTTTACTTCTTTGAGGCCGAAAAAATTCGTTAACACTTTATTAACAGAGATTACTCGTCGAGGTCGAAGTCATCGCCGTCGTCATCGTCGAAGTCGCACTCGCGGGAGCGGGCGCTTTGGTTGCTACCCCAGCGAAATACCAACTTTCTCATTAACGACTATTTTTATTTTTAACGACAACTTGGACATTGCAACGCCACACTCTGCTTGCAGAGAACTTAGGACAATGCAACGCCACACTCTGCTTGCAGAGAATGCAACGCCACACTCTGCTTGCAGAGAACATCTATTATTGGCCTACGACGCAACTGCGTCTACGGAAGAAAGCAGTCTTTTGTTAAAGACTGGTCATCAAAAAAATAATAAAAAAATATGATTATCCGCTATCGTACCACCAATATTTCGGCATAGCCTCTTGGTAGTTTGCGGGAAAGTTAGTATCTTTGCATCGTCATTTATAAAATAGATAATATGAAACATTCAGAAAAAGTAATTGTTCCCGTGTCAAACTCTGCTTATACAAGTGTCATCAGGCTGGCCGACAATCAGGATGAACCAGAGTACGACCCTCCAAGATGGGGAGAGACGGGAACAACCAGCAAAGAGCCTACAAAGCGGGCGTAGCAGTTGCGAAAAGCAATGTAATTACCATTGTTACAAGCATAATGACAGATATGAGCATTATCACCGTTTTTGTTACCCTCTGATAGTACGTTTGCATTTTGTCCACCTGCTCCCTTTGTCTGACGGCATCCCTTTCAATACCTTTCAGGCTGGAGGCCAGATAAAATGCGGCACGTTGGCTTGCATCCACATCTTTTAGAGCGTCTATCATGCCACCATCGAGAGAGTACGACTGCGTTGTCCCCCGTGTGACATTATTCTTCCGGTAGATGACTCCCCAAAAGATGCCGTGCAGTCCTCCCAATAAAACCACGGTTAGCATAGACATTACGACTCTCGCCATTGTCGATTCAACAGAGCAGATGGCTGCAACAAGTCCTACGGAGAGTGTTGTCAACAGCCCTGCCGTATGCAGTCCCTTAGTCCTCACTTCGTTGGAAAAGCGTAGCTGGTCCTCAACCACAAGTACACTTTGGTCGTAGGCACTCTTAATAAGATCATATCCCAGGAACTCTACCATTGACTTTGTGTAATGGCTTGCGTTGAGTTTCTGCCCTGACTGACAAGTCTCTGCTTTCCTTTGTTTTTTCTTTGCCATAATCTATGTTTTTTTGATTTCACGATGCAAAGATACGAAAAGTTTCCGAAACACCAAGGACAACAAAAAGCCAGCCCGTAGGCTGGCAGTTGCATTTATAAAATAGTGGACGCTCACGCGCCCTTCAGCGACATTGCGCTGAGTTCGGCTGCAAAGGTACGCAATTTCTCGTTAATACGTGCAATATTCCTCGGACTTATTTGCTTGAAGCCCGCTTTGTATTGAAGCATCTGGCTCTCGCTCATGCCACAGATACGAGCCAACGCCCTTGCAGAAATGTATGGTGCCAGTGCCTCCAGCAGCTCGGCCACAGTGTCAAATTCTCTGTTCGGTTCCATTATAGTTGTCTTTGTATATGTCATCTATTTCTTGCATCAGCCTTTTCGTCTCTGATAGAGAGTGAACGATGCGTGAATAATATTCAATATCATCGAAAGACAGGGAAACACCTGCATCCTTTCGCTCTTGTAGCCATTTTCTTGCTGGCTGATAGCCACCAATAAATAAATCCCATACACCTTGCGGAATATTACTGAAATACTGACCGCTGTTTATATAGACTTTCCCATCCGTATAGTTGAGCTGCATTATGCGCATACACTCATCTTCGTTGGTCTCGCCTTCAAAGGCAACGTCACTCTGTCCTTTTTCCTCCCCGTCCAGCAGATGAAGGTGTCGCAATTCCGCACCCTTGCTTGCCAACAAATGATAAATCTCTTTACTTGCGGGATATGGAATGCGTGGAAAGTCAATCTTCAGGAACTCGCTAAATCTTGACCGATAAGTGGGACAGTATAGAATAGCATAGATATAGCCGAACAACTCTTGCGGATCAATGCTCTCGCACAAACAAGATTCTATCTGACATAGCACTTCTTTGTTAAAATTCAAAAGCAGTTCCTCTGTTCCGTCAATGTCCGAACTATAAGCATAGAGAGGAAAAACATTTGCACAGGCGTTTGCCGTTTCCAAAATATGCAAATCGCAAATGCTGTCGGTCACAAAGTATCGGTTCATGTCTTCACCCTTTATCCTGCTGTTCACTACCAATGCTACATTGTCAGTCAGCGCAAGGTTCTTCATTATGTCATAAACAGGGAATGCAATAAATCCTTTCGACTTGTTGGTGAAATAAGTCCATCTCTTATCGAACGGCCTGTATGTAGCCTGCTTAATGTACTTGTCGTCTATTCCGAAACTTTTGATATTGTTTTGGGCAAACACTACTTTTTGATCCCTGCTCTCCCTTGTGACATGGTACTTTTCCTTAATATCCTGCACCGCTAACTCCTTGAAGTCTTTTACTACTTCTATTATCTCATCGCGTCGGAATTGATATGCTATTTTATCACGTTTGGTACACATGCCGACACCGCCTTTTACAAACAATTCGTTTATGGCGAATCCGTTTTGATAGTCCTCCGATTCGGAGAAATCTTTTGGGATGAAGAAATAGTAAGGTGGTTCTGGATTAAGCCTTACAAAGTCAATATCTGCAAGGCTTCGATCGTCAAGATACTCGTATTTCTCCTTGCGTTTTTTCCCGTAAAGGCTGTAATAGTAAACCTCTGCCAGTTCGCCCGTCGCTTTCTTTCCGTTCTTTACAAAGATATTGATGCAGACTCCTTGCTGAATATCGAATACATTTTCGTCATCACTCTCTTTCGTTTCGCCTGTATTCCTGTTGCCGTGCAGGTT
>Ga0310695_10006344_pt1 | contig 19655 bp, 13 predicted proteins | sample RumenRJG_04DNA_FD_203882 | JGI IMG/M metagenome (GOLD analysis project Ga0310695, IMG submission 203882) | Bovine rumen microbial communities from Lethbridge, Alberta, Canada - RJG_04 (v2) (version 2) | ecosystem: Host-associated > Mammals > Digestive system > Stomach > Rumen | place: Canada...
GTTGAATGAGCTCCTGCCAGTAGAGTAGTTCTTAGACCAGTTGCCACCGCCATTGAAGTTCTTGGTGACAACACCTGAACCAGCGTCCATCTTGAAGTTACCATTGCCAGAGTTATCGCCCAAGTTGATGTTGAAGTCCTCGTCCACAGTAAGGCGACAGTTATTAATCACCTCATCGCTGCCAGCGTTATAGATGAAGTTGCCAGTATGATAGTGACCATTGTTCACCCATGTGTTGTCGTTACTATTCACGAAAGTAGTACCTGTGATACGTACAGAGTCGTTGTTCTCAATCTTACCACTACCTGCTGTGTTCAGGTCGGCAGCATTGATGATACCGTCGTTCACCACAACAGAGAGTTGGTTCTCCACAGAGATCTTCGTGGCAACATACACCTTACCCACATTATAGAGCAGACTATTACTGTTGGTTGACAACTTATTTGCCTCAATGGTACCGTGGTTGTAGATATGCAAGCCATTATTCAACTTCAGCTCACCAGGTGTCACAATCTTGGAGCCGGCAGCCATATAGTAATTACAGCCACTCTGCAGATTGCCTGCATTATCGTTGTTCAACGTAAGCGTTGCGCCCTCGAGCAGATATACTTCCGTATTAGGAGCCACATAGAATCTTCTATTAGAGAAATCGCAGTTGCCCTTGATGTAAAGGGTACCGCCAACGGTCTTCGAACCATCCCAATTTCCCCAGATTTTGAGTTCATCCTGCCAAGTCTCGTCAATGTAATTATTGACACTGGCAGCATTCTGGGTCAGTTTCTGAACACCGTCAGGCACGGCTGCCAGGAACTTAGTGGCAGCAGCATCAGAGGGGAAATTATAAGAGGGCTGTATTGTGCGCGTCATACGTGCACCAGCTGTCTCGTTTGAGCCAAAGCCCCAGTCCTGATCGGCAGCAGGCACGCCGAATGTCTTCACAAAACTTGTGCGATAAGCTATCTCCGCCTGACTCAGGTTGTTACCTTCAAAGTCATGCGAACAACTAACAAGACCTGTTACTATCGCAGTAACGGCTGTTCCAAATAAAATAAATTTCTTTATCATACAAATAATTTACGTAAATATCATTTCCATAGAAATAGTTGGTGCAAAGATAGTCAAAAAAGCTATGCATTTGATTATAAATGCGTTAAAAAGTACAAAATACGCATAGATTATCGATAAAAATCACCTCTCATACCTCGAAAACGATTGTTTTTTTGTAATTTCGCCCACAAATTAAATAAAGTCATGAGAAAGAGTAGAAAGTATTTATTGGGACTTTTGTTGACAGGCGGATTATTCTCACTATCATCCTGCCGACACATGGAGATGAGCAACGACCAATGGCGGGAGATTATCCAGAATATATATCCTGTTGACTCTATCGACAGTCAGCATACATGGAATCTGCTGCAAGACAAGGCATTAACCGTTCGTGTGAAGATTGCTGACCCTAATATCACCACCGTCCAGGTATTGAACGGCAATCCCTATATCACAGAAGGTGTGGAGATACTGGCTGAGCGTCCCTGCACAACAGGTCATTATGTGAGTCCCACATTTAAAGTGCCCAACGTAGCCCCCACCCTTTACGCAGCAGCTATCAACAGCGAAGGCAGATATTATGTGGTGCCTGTTGACGGGGCTAACGATGTGACCATCGGTGGTAGCAGGGTTATCAACGATGGTACGCTCTATCAGCCTACTTATCAGACGTTTACATACCTCTTTGAGGAAGACTACCCCTTCCCTGGCGACTTTGACTTCAATGATGTGGTGATGCGCATCTCGCAACATGCCGCCAACGACAGCACCCTGAAACTCACGGTGACACTGGCCGCTGTAGGTGCCACCAAACAGGTTGGTGCTGCTATCCGCCTGCCCAACATCAATTACGACTATGTGAAGAGTGTGACCATTGACGAGGGGACACGCTTTGATGAGAACTATGGCATCAACCGCTATTTTATATCCAATGATGAGATCTACAGTCGCGGACGTGACGGCTCGGCTGTCATCAACCTGTTTGACGATGCCCATTGGTGTATGAATGCCAAGGAGGAAATGGGACAGGTGGTACGTATGTATTACAACACCCGCAAATACGAGGCGGAAAACGAGAGTGCCATCGTGCCTGCGGTGTCGCGCACCTATACCATTAATATGAAGTCAAATGTCAATGCCTACTACCAGTCGTTGGCCCTTATCGATCCCTTTATCATCGTATCCAACAATGGTCTTTGTGTGGAGGTGCATACCTATAGGTATAAATACGACGAAGCCATCTGGCACTATACCAATGGTTCTGCCGGCATGGACGACCGTGTGCCCTGGGCTCTGCTGATACCCGATGCCACGTTCCATTATCCTGTAGAGGGTATCACGATGGGTATGTATCGCGATGGACAGATATCGGGTGCCTATAGCCGCTATAATCACTCCTTTGGTCAGTGGGGGCGCAACCGTTCAGCCTCCAAAGACTGGTGGCTCTACGAGAATGCCACTAAGGCACAGGTATATTAAACAAGAAAAAAGTGGTCTTCCCCAGACAGGAAAGACCACTTTTATTTATGTCTTATCAGTTAGTTCGCGGGTGTGTAGATATACTCTTCTACAGGATTGCCATTGCTGGTCTCGTACCACTTCTTAATATTATCGTCTGTGGTAGCAGCATCCTTGGCAAACTCGATGAAGTTAGGATAAGCATCCTTGATACACTGGAACTCACGTGGCCAGCGCCAGTTGCCAGGAACCACGATGCCATGAGGATCCTCACCCTGCTTAGCCACATGGACATCACCTGAAGGCGACTTAATCCAGAAGTCGGCTGTCTCAAACGAGAAATTAGCGGGTTTGCGAATCGTCTCCGTAATAGGATCAACCTTGATACCATCGTTCACCGTATTGATGAACTTACCTGCTGCCTGACCAAACACCTGATGAACCTCCTTGCCACTACCGGCAAACAGGACCATATCATCCAGATAGACGGTAAGGTTATTGGCAGCACCAGTACAACAGAGCGTGATATCCAGACGTGTGGCATCCTCAGCATTCTCACTGACCTTAATCACCACATCATTCATATCGTAGTCGCCAAGGGGCGTATCCTCGAAGGCGTATGTCCATACGGCAGGTTCGCCAGGAATTGTCTGTGTAGGCACCTCACTGGTATCATGATAACCATTACCTGTACAGTCGCCACGGGGAATAGTGAAGGTAGAATTGTCTTCGTTTGTCCACTTCGATATTCTATTCACCATACCACGCATATAGTAATAGTTGTAGAAGTTCTGGTCAATCTTAGTGCCATCATGCATGTAGAAATTGGCAGAGTTCCAGTCCATGTACAGATTGTCGGCTGTCTGCAAGTCGGTGTCGTTGTTGGCATACACGCTACCAACCTTTACCACTGCAAACTCATTGTAAGCTGTAGGTCCATAGATAATAGCACCATTGGCCTTGATAGAACCAGCAGTAATCAAACTGAGGTGATGCAGTTCGTTGCGAGGATTCCATTCGTTGCTTCCATTACCAGTAATATAGAGCTGTCCGCCTACATCCAAGCGACTGTTTTTCAGCATTGTAATACCTCCAACACCAGCATTCTCTGTAAACTTCATATAACAGCCGTTCACAATGTTCTGATTATAGGCATCAGCCTGCATGGCATTAGTACGAGCCGTGATATGTCCAAAGTTGGTAATGAGGGTGCCATGAGAAGTACCCATCAGCACATCCACATTGACTGTATTGTTGTTATAGAAATGCGAGCCATTAAGATTCAACGTACCTTGATAGTCTATCGTTCCGGCATTATAGCACCATCCACCATTTTCCACGTTGAACGCAGCACCATTTCTGCCCGAAATCCTACCACCCGGACAAACAACGAATCGACCGGTACCGCTGAAATGGTTTTCCGAAGCATCGAGAATAATCTCGCCTCCCTCTGCCACCACCAGTGTGATGTCATTCAGGCTATTTGAACCCACCAAATGTACCTTACCCTCGATATAGAGCACCAAGCCATTATAAGTATTGGAATAGCCGTTCGTCCTGAACGACTGTCTCAATTCCACATTTGCAGGCACACGATAGTGCTGCAAATCACCATACTCGGTTCTTACACCTCCAGGATAAGTGGGATTCTGCAGACTGCGTCCTTCAAATTTGCTACCAACGATATCATCGTCAATAACGGTGTAGTTCTTCATCTGCGCAATGCTTATCTGCTGTACAGTCTTCCATGACTCTACACCTGTAGGATTCAAATAGTCGTTCAATGTCTTGGCATAAGGAGCTGCATCGGCATCACTCTCAGCAGCACGGTTAGAGCGTGCCTCGTTGGCAGCAGTACCGAAATTCATTGTCAGCACGCTATCCTCACGATAAGCGCTCTGCACAAGACGACGGAACTTACTGTCGAACACGGCAGCATAGAAGACACTGTCTGCTGAGGGAACATCAAGTTTCAGCGTGGCTGTATCACCCTCCTTGACCACGGTCTTGGCATAATAGAACACATCATCCTCAAACAACGGGTTCTTATCGTAAATCACCAAGGTGTACTCCTGATCAAGTCCCAGGTTCACCGACACATTGGCTGTGATAGCCGTTGATGCGTTCCAGTTCTGATTGGGATCAATCTCTATGCCAAGTTTCTCAGCAACGTTTTTCTGAACTTGTTCTTTGGAGGGCTGCGAATACTCCATATCATGTGAACAACCCACGAAAAGGGCCATTGCCAATGCAGCCATGCTATATCTCAGAATTCTTTCCATATCTCTTAATTTAATAATCACACGTGTACATTAGATTAAAGAAATCGGTGCAAAGGTATGCATTTTTTTCTATACGTAGGATTACGTATATGTTAAACTTGCTTAAATGCCCCCTTTAGTCTGATTAGGATTGATTACCTTTGCATTCCATAACGACTAAAACGACAAAACGTATGAAATTCAGGAGTATGCTACTGTTTGTAGCAATTTCGCTGGCTGCAACAAGCCTCAACGCCCAAAAAAAAGTATTCTTCTACTCACCCAATCCCAATGGTGGTCTGCGCATGGCCGTGCTCGAGAATGACACTTGGGACGACCTTGGCCGACTGTGTTCTTCGGATTATGGCACATGGGGTGCTGAGAAGAAAATGTATAGCCCCTCGCTTTGTCGTGCTAACGACGGCTCTTGGCGTCTGGTGTTCCAGCTCAACGATATCGCTCCACTCTTCGGCGCCTCATATAGTCGTGACCTCGTAACATGGCGCCCACAGGACTACCCCCGCGTGAACAGTCAGAAGTGCAAGAACCCTGTTGTTGTAGCTGAAGGTGATGCTTTCAAGGTGTATTACCAGACAGCCAATGGTGACACGCGTCGCATCAGCGCAGATGCAGATTTCCGCCATTTCATCGGCGATGAAGCCGTTAAGGCGGATGTCAGACTATGGCATCGCGATACCGTTAGTATTAAGGGAGAACAGCAGACAGGTCAGATTTTTACGATGACTGATGCTGAAGTGCAACGTGTACGTGACGACTTCCGTCTGCAAGGAGAGAAATGGGCACCTACCAATGAGAGAATGCACGACGATGCGCAAAAATTATCGATTCCATCGGTGATAAATACCACCCTGACCGTTTCTCCTAATCAGGAAAAAAACATCAGCGACAAACTCATTGGTATCTTCTTCGAGGATATCAGTTATGCGGCTGATGGCGGCCTCTATGCCGAACTCATACAGAACCGTGACTTCGAATATACCTCAAAGGACCATCGCGGATGGAATGCCTCTACCGCATGGCACTCTAACAAACCTATCGAGATTAGCAGCGAGCATCCCCTGCATCCCAACAATCCCCACTATGCCATCATGGCGATGGATACGCTATGGAACGAGGGATGGGATGGAATCGTCGTTGAAAAGGGCAAAAAATACGACTTTTCCATGTTTGTCTTTGCTGGAGGTCAGAAGCAGGACTTCCTCATTCAGTTGGTTGGTCAGAAAGGTCAGGTGCTGGCTCAGAGCAAGCTAAAGACCCGTGCCTCCGACTGGCAACAGTTCTCTACGGTACTCAAGGCTAAAGCCAGCGACGAGAAGGGTCGTCTGGTCATCATCCCCCAAAAGGTGGCCCGTGTAGGTATCGATATGGTGTCGCTTTTCCCACAGGAGACCTTTATGGGCCGTAAGAACGGCTTGCGAAAAGACCTCGCCCAGGTTATTGCCGACCTGCATCCTAAGTTCGTGCGTTTCCCTGGTGGCTGTATGAGTCATGGTCAGGGTCTGGATAATATCTACCACTGGAATCATACGGTAGGGCCACTCCAGAGTCGTAAGCCCGACTTCAACATCTGGAACTACCATCAGACACGCGGGTTGGGATTCTTCGAGTATTTCCAGTTCTGCGAGGATATCGGTGCCGAACCACTTCCTGTATTGGCAGCAGGCGTACCCTGTCAGAACTCAGCTAATAACGCAGAGGGGATCGGTGGACAGCAGGGAGGTATTCCGATGGCAGATATGCCTGCCTATGTGGAGGAAATCTGCAATCTGATTGAGTGGGCCAACGGCGACCCAGCCACCAACGAATGGGCTAAGATGCGTGCCGATGCCGGTCATCCGAAGCCATTCAACCTGAAATACCTGGGTCTGGGCAACGAGGACATCATCTCTACGGTCTTCGAGGAGCGCTATGAGATGATTTGTAAGGCTGTGCGTGAGCGTTATCCCGATATTAAGATATGTGGAACGGTTGGTCCTTTCCACAGTCCTTCAGCTGATTATACCGAGGGTTGGGATTTCACCAAGAAGCACCCCGACCTGCAATATATGGTTGACGAGCACTATTACGAGAGCACGGGATGGTTTATGCACAACCGCGATTACTATGATAGCTACGACCGCTCGGCGGCGAAAGTCTATCTGGGTGAGTGGGCAGCCTCTACCAATGTGAAGCGTCCTAATGTGGAGACAGCATTGGCAGAAGCCCTCTACCTCACGGATATTGAGCGTAATGGCGACGTGGTGGAGATGACGTCGTATGCTCCCATGCTCAGCAAGGATGGTCATTCCAACTGGAACCCCGACATGATTTATTTCTCTAACACGCATATCCGCACCACACCAGCCTACGAGATACAGCGCCTCTTCAGCGTTTATGGTGGCGACAGGTATATAAAATCGCAGTTCTCAAATCTCGATTCTCAATTAGCCCATCGCATTGGTGCAAGCGTGGTGCGCGACTCCAAGACCGGCAAGCGTTATCTCAAACTGGTCAACGCCCTCCCCTCTACCCTGAAGATTCATGTTGAGGGCATCAACCTGCCTGCCACGGTGAAGTGTCAGCAGTTCACTGGTGCTATTGACGACCAGAAAGCTAAAACGACAGAGATTGAGACCAACGAGCCCACGACGTTACCCCCGTACTCCTTGCGCGTCATAGAGCTATAAGGGTTATCCGTTTATCACTATGGAACGACTACTTCATTACGTCTGGAAACATAAGATGCTGCCTCTCGGTGATTTAGAGACTACCGACGGACGCGTCATCGAGATACTGGATCCTGGATTGCTGAATCGCAATTCAGGGCCAGACTTCTTTAATGCCAAGGTAAAAATCAGTGGCACGATATGGGTAGGTAACATAGAAATACATCTCAGTTCAAGCGACTGGTATCGTCATGGACACGATCGCGATGTGCGTTATAATAATGTGATACTCCATGTGGTGGCCAATGCCGATATGGATGTGAAGACACAAGACGGCAACTATCTGCCACAGATGGTATTGCAGATTCCAGACACATTGAAAGAGAACTACAACGAACTGCTCCATAACGACCAGTATCCACCCTGCTACAAAGTCATCCCGGACCTCACACGACTGCAAGTGCACTCGTGGCTGGCAGCCCTGCAAACGGAACGACTGGAACAGAAGACAGAGGCCATATTCAAACGTGTGGAGCAATGTAATGGTTCATGGGAAGACGGCTATTTCGTCACCCTGGCACGCAACTATGGCTTCGGCATCAATGGCGACGCCTTTGAGATGTGGGCAAAAAACGTACCCCTGCATGCTGTTGACAAACATCGTGATGACTTGTTTCAGATAGAGGCAATCTTCATGGGACAGGCCGGACTGCTGCAACTGGAAAGCATCCCTGAGCGCTATCAGATAGCAGCGCTTAACGAGGGTTACTTCACTAAACTGCGCAACGAATACCTCTACCTGGCTCATAAATTCTCGCTGACGCCAATGGACTTTGCGCCCTGGCACTTCCTTCGTCTGCGTCCGCAGAACTTCCCCTATATCCGCATCGCCCAACTGGCCAACCTCTACTATGAGCGCAAGGCCGGACTGAGTGCATTGTTGGAATGTGAGACCATAGAACAGTTGCGCCAGTTGCTGCAAACGCATGTGACGCCCTATTGGGAGACGCACTATATGTTTGGTGCCGAGGGACCACGAAGTACGAAGAAAACATCCATCACGTCGTCAAACCTGATGATTATCAACACCGCCATCCCCATGCTCTTTGCCGTGGGCAGGCATCGTCAGAGAGAGGATTTGTGCGATCGCGCCTTCGACTTGCTGGAACAGCTCAAGGCAGAAGAGAATCATATCATACGTATGTGGAAGGAATGCGGACTGGAGGTGCAGACAGCAGGCGACAGTCAGGCACTTATCCAACTGAAGAAGGAATACTGCGACCGCAGGGACTGTCTGCGCTGCAGAATAGGTTATGAATATCTTATAAGAAAATGAAATATATCTTTGAAACGCGCATGGAAGTGCGCGACTATGAATGCGACATTGAAGGCATTGTAAATAATGCGCAGTATGTACATTATTGTGAGCATACACGTCACCTGTTCCTAAAGGAGTGCGGTCTCTCGTTTGCTGAGATGCACGAAAAGGGTGTGGATGCCGTGGTGGCACGCATGCAACTGCAATACAAGGTGCCCCTGCGTCCTGATGACGAGTTTATCTCACGCCTGAACCTCACGAAGGAAGGCATCAAATACGTGTTCCATCAGGATATCTATCGTGCCAGCGACGAACAGCTCTGTTTCCGCGGAAAGATTGAATTGGTATGTCTCATCAATGGTCGTCTGGGCAATAGTGCCGAGTATGACGCAGCTTTTGAGAAGTATATCCAGGCATGAACGAACAGGAAGTCTACTATACCATTGCCTTAACCCGTATGACGGGTTTCAACTTCCAGACTGCCCTGCACCTCTACAAAGAGGTGGGAGGCGGACAGGCCGTTTATGAGCATCGCCTTGATATCAAGGACGTGATGCCCGAGTGCAGCGACCGACTGTCAGAGAGTCTGAAAGACTGGACCCTCCCGTTGGCACGTGCCGCCCAGGAGATGGAGTTTATCACCAAACATGGTATCAAACCGTTATTACTGGAGACGGAGGATTATCCTCAACGCCTTGGCGAATGTCCTGATGCCCCTATCCTCTTATATTATATGGGCTCGGCCCCACTGAACCAGCGACGCGTCATCAATATCATTGGCACCCGACATTGTACTGCCTATGGACAAGACCTGATACGCCGTTTCGTCAGAGACCTGAGACGACTCTGTCCTGAGGTGCTCATCGTTAGCGGATTGGCCTACGGCGTAGATATCTGTGCCCATCGCCAGGCCCTGGAAAATGGTTACGAGACCGTAGGTGTACTGGCCCACGGACTCGACGAGATATACCCAAGTGCTCATCGGGAAACGGCGAAACAGATGTTGAGACAAGGCGGATTGCTCACAGAGTACATGACAGAGACCCGTTCCGATAAGCTCAACTTCGTAAAGCGTAACCGCATCGTGGCAGGCATGAGCGACGCCACCATCCTGGTGGAGAGTGCCTCTAAAGGCGGTGGTCTCATCACCACAGGCATCGCGATGGATTATGACCGATCAGTATTTGCTTTCCCTGGACCAGTAGGTGCACCCTATAGCGAGGGGTGCAACAACCTTATCCGTGATAATGGGGCCTCGTTGATTACCTGTGCAGAGGATTTTGTCAAAGCCATGGGGTGGCAGAATGACGCCCAACTGAAACAGGCGCAAGCCAAGGGCATTGAGCGCAGCATCTTCCCGGAACTAAGCGAAGAAGAACAGAAAATCGCCAGAATTCTCGATGAATTCGGCGATTTCCAACTCAACCAGTTATCTGTCAAGACGAATATACCTATCGGTCAACTTACTGCCCTCCTCTTCCAAATGGAGATGAAAGGCGTGATACGTCCGTTGGCTGGTGGCACCTATCATCTGCTGAAATGATAGTCGTGCCATCTGGAGAATCCGTATCTAGCTATGCCCTCTTCACAGGCTCCATGTGAATGGTGACGTGCGTCTGTGCACCAAACCGTTCCTTCAGCCTGTGTTCAATGGCTGTTGTCTTCTGATGCGCCTCACTCAGCAACATATTACCATCCAGGCGGATATGCGTATCAATGGCAATACGGTTACCAATGCGACGGGTACGCAGATGATGCGGCTCGCTCACACCTGGCTCTGACTCTATGATTCTCACTATCTCCTCCTCAGTATCCGCTGGTAACGAGCATTCTGTTAGCTCGCCGATGTTGATCTTCAGCAAGTCATACGCCACCTTCACCAACATCAGACCCACCACAACAGAAGCCAAAGGGTCGAGCACCGTCCAACGGTTACCAAGCCAGATGGCACCACCTATACCGATGGCAGCACCTATCGACGAGAGCGAATCACTCCTGTGGTGCCACGCATTGGCTATCATCACCTGCGAATCCAGTTGTCTGCCTTTCACAGCCGTATATTGATACAGTACCTCCTTCACAGCAATAGAAAGCAGTGCTGCCCATAATGCCAACATACCAGGCGCTTCCAAATCTGCGCCGCTGAGCCAATCCATCAGTTTTCCTCCTCCTGACACAATGATGCCACCAGCAGCACCTAATAATGCCAAGGCCACGAAGAAAGAAGCCAGCGTCTCAAACTTCCCATGACCGTAGTCGTGCGACTCATCCTGCGGTTTGGCACTAATGCCCACAAAGATAATCACGATAACATCTGTGATGAAGTCGGACAGCGAGTGCACGGCATCAGCTATCATCGCCGCACTATTTCCCAGTATGCCGGCAATAAACTTAAACACCACGAGCAGCAGATTACCAATGCTGCCCACCAGCGTCACTTTATAGATCTCTCCCTCTCTTGTCATTTCCCTGATACTGCTATGCCCGCAACTGTCTGCGATACTCCTGCGGCGTGATGCCCGTCACCTTACGGAACATGCGGATGAAATAACTATGGTCATTGAATCCCAGTTCATAAGCCACTTCCTTCACAGGAATATCGGTGGTATAAAGCAACAGTTGGGCACGCTCCACCTTCTTACTATTGATATACTGTACTGGCGAAGTACCAAATTCTTTCTTAAATAGTCGGATAAGATACGGTTTGGTGATGCAAGCTACATCAGCCAGTTCCTCGATATCCACATTCTCGCAGATATGAGAATGGATATGCTCCTGAACCCGTTTCATACGCTCATCCGTGGTCCATTCATGTGGTACTGCCTCGCGCAAGAAACGGGAAAAGAGCATCAGGATACTGCCGCGCAATTCCATTTTCTGCCATAACGGTATATCCCGATAACGCCTTACATAGTCCGTAAACTGCGCTGCATTATCATACGTCTGCGGATTACTTGATGGCAACTGTGCCTGTGGATGCTGTTCACACATACGTTGCAACAATAATTCGTCATCATGACAACCAGCCACCTCGATTGGAAAATCATACTGCTCCATCAGGTTCATCTCACTTTTGAACCCTTCGTACACGTGTAGATAATAATGTACGAACAATCCCTCGCACTCATACGAATGCAAGGTATAGGCTGGTACAATATAAAGATAACCTGGCCGCAACCTCACAACCTGCTTAGGCAGATGTATTTGTGCCTCACCTTCCTTCACATAGTAGATACGCGTGAAGGGCGAACTGACATGCTTCCAGTTCCAGTCGCCGTTGTGGTGAGCCAGTCCCACATTCAGCATCTGAAAATTGAAAGACTCTATAGGTAAATGCATCATCTCCTAATCTTCATAAAGTTGAAAAATACGCTCTGCCTGTTGCCATTTCTCATCGCTACAAGCATCCGCGCTACATCCTTGGAAACGGGCCACAAAGGCCTCCCACTCTGCCTGCCTGGGCAAAGTAGCCAGACGACTCATCGCCTCCTGCCAATTGAAGTCGGCAGGAGCATCCACTATCATAACCAACTGATTATGACGCATATAAATCTCCATCTCAAGGATACCAACGGCACGGATACCCTCACGTATCTCCTGCCAGTGATGTCCCTCCGAGTGCCAATAACGATACTGCGCCATCAGTTCCGGATCATCCGAGATCTCCAGAAACTGCACATAGCGTTTCAACTTGCCGTTAGATAATTTTTGAATATAGCCTTCCACTTTTGGATTAGTTATTGTTTCTGACGATGCAAAGGTAACATATTTTCCCGTTGGTTGTATACCATAAAGCGAACTTTTTGTAGGACTATATTATCTTTTTAACATTTTGTCCTATCTTGATGCAATATAATGACGCCTTATCATCGACATATTTTCTACCTTTGCAGCCAGATTATTAACTAACTAAAATACTACAATGAAGAAACTACTTACGATGTTACTGACAGCATTTGCCATGTCTGCAAATGCGCAACAGGCCGACGTGACCGTGAAGACAGGCACGTTTGATAATGATTGGGAGTCGCTCAGCGCCTGGGAATGCCCTGAGTGGTTCAAGGATGCCAAGTTTGGCATCTGGGCCCACTGGGGTCCGCAGTGTCAGGCCGAGGACGGCGACTGGTATGCCCGTTTTATGTATTACGAGGGTAGCGGACAGTACAACTATCACGTGAGCCATTTCGGCACCCCCTCTACCTTTGGCCTGAAGGACCTCTGCAACGCGTGGAAGGCCGACCAGTGGAATCCTGAGGAGCTGGTAAGCCTCTACAAGAGTGTTGGTGCCCGCTATTTCATGGCTTTGGGCAACCATCACGACAACTTCGACCTGTGGAACTCACCCTATCAGGAGTGGAACTCCGTGAATGTAGGTCCGAAGAAAGACCTCGTGAAAGGCTGGAGCGAAGCCTGCAAGAAGGCTGGACTGCCCCTGGGTGTGTCTATTCATGCCTCTCATGCCTGGACCTGGCTGGAACCCTCACAGAGGTTTGATGGCAACCTGACCAAGGCCGACGGTGCAGGAACATGGTGGGAAGGTCTCGACCCACAGGAGCTCTACGCCCAGAATCATGAGCACTCTACTGGTTGGGAGAGTTCTGGTACTATCCACTCACAATGGGACTGGGGCAACGGTGCCAGTCAGCCCTCTACTGCATACAAGCAGAAGTTCCAGAATCGTGTGCTGGAGCTCATTGACGACTACAACCCCGACATGATTTATTTCGATGACACTGCTATGCCTTTCTATGGCTGTGACGACCAGATTGGAAAGAATATCCTGCAGCACTACTACAACCACAGCGCTGCCAATCATGATGGAAAACAACAGGTGGTGGTCACAGGTAAACAGCTCACTACCCAACAGAAAGACTATATGATGTGGGACGTGGAGCGCGGTATCCCCGATCGTCCACAGGAAGACTACTGGCAGACCTGCACCTGCATCGGTCAGTGGCACTATGACCAGAATGTGTACAATGGTAATGGCTACAAGAGTGGTGCTACCGTGATTCGTATGCTTATCGACGTAGTGTCAAAGAATGGTAACCTACTGCTCTCTATCCCTGTAAAGGGAAATGGTTCTATTGATGACAAGGAAAAGAAGGTTCTGGCTGACATCAAGGCCTGGATGGACATCAACAGCGAGAGTATCTATGGCACACGCATGTGGAAAACCTTTGGCGAGGGTCCTCTTGCCGAGGCTGCCAACCCCATGAATGCTCAGGGTTTCAACGAGGGACAGGCCTATTCTGCCCAGGACGTGCGTTATGTGCAGCGCAACGATACCGTTTATGCCACCATCATGGCATGGCCCGAAGCCAGACAGTTTGATTTCAAGGCCTTCTCTATCATCGAGTCATCGTATAGCGGTGACGTGGAGAAAGTGGAACTCCTAGGCTACAACAAGCCCATCACGTTCGAACAAAGCATCCAGGGACTGAGCATCATCGTACCCGATAGCAAGCCCAATGCCATTGCTCCCGTGTTCCGTATCATCTTCAAGAAAGAAGTACGTACAGCTTCTGAGTTGTTGCAGTCAATGATTAGTGAGTTGGAGGAGGACCTTCCTCTGCTCGCTAACCAGACTCACCCCTACAATACAGGTAAGATCAACAGCGCCAAGCTCGACCTGCTGCGTGCTGCCATAGAGAAGGCGAAAGCCGTGCCCTCCGGTTCTCCTGAGGCTGACTACGAGTCAGCCCGCCAGACGCTGGCCGATGCCTATCGCAGTCTGGAGAACGATGGTTTGAACAAGGGTGGTGCCTTTAATGGCGTCATCGAGGAGAATGTCACCACACAGTATCTCATTGAGGGTTCAGACTTCACCCGTTCCACTGGTGGCAACAGTCGTTTTGGTGCACCAAAGAACTGGTCCGTGGAGAACTTCGACATTCCGAATGGTGGCGACGGCACCAAACACGGACTGGATAAGTATTCTGGTAAGGATGCCCTGATGCTCGGTGTATGGAATGATGCCGGCAACAACACTACCGGCAGTCTGAAGGATGCCCGCATCTACCGTAAGGTGACGATGCCCGCTGGCAAATACTATTTCGGTGCTGCCTACAACACCACTTATAACATGAGTCAGCAGGCCTACATGTTTGTCAGCACCCAACTCTCTGAGACTGAAGACATCCCTGCTGAAGCCCTGGCCTATTATCCCATCAGCAGTTGCACAGGTGACATGAAGATCCAGGGTCTCAACTTCCAACTCGACAAAGAGACAGAGGTATATATCGGATTCCAGGCCAACCTGCTTAATGGTTCCGGCACACAGGAGTTCCGCGCTGAGCGCGTGGTACTCTACACCCCAAAGGAAGTTGGCGAGCGCCATGCAGAAGCTAATGGTTGGCAGAAGATTGAGGTGCTGCCCGAAGATGTGAGTCAGTTTTTCTTTGCCATCTACGATCACAATACAGACAATGGACTGGTTTTGGCCACAGGCAATAAGCAGGGGACTGCCTATCAGACCATGTGGTACGAGGATGATGTCTATCCCGAGGGTAACAAGAACGCCCTGTGGACCCTTGATGCCTTTGATGCCAACAACTACTCTGGTGCTAAGGGCGATAACCTGAAGTGGCTCATCATCACCAATGCCGGCAATCCCGATGTTTGTCTGCAGTCTAACGATGCCCCCAACAACTGGAACTATCGCACAGAAAACAACGGCGAGGGTTGGACAGACCGTGCCTACGTCACCGCCACCACCACTTCCGACGCATCTCCGTCGGGCTCATGGACCCTCACCAACAACAAGGGCGGCATCCTGGGTCGCTACGACGGCACCAGGGAAATCAGCGGCGACGCCACCTCTGAGAATACCGGTCATTTCGATATCTATGCCATAGAGCGTGGAAAATACATTGCCGCCGTTGAGAATATCGACAAGGCAACGGAAGAGAATCCCATTGACGTCTCTTACCTCATCACCAATGCCGACGGCACACGCTATAACAACTTCCACGCCAAGCACCCCGTGGGCTGGACGCTCTCACAGGACGACGCCTTCGAGTGCGAGTATGCCAACTACCTGCCTGCTAAGGTTGGCAGCAGTTATTTCAACAAATGGCAAGGCTCAGGCAACCTCACCGATCGCTCTATCATGCAGCAGCTCTCTGGCCTGCCCGCAGGCAAATACCGCGTTGGCGTGCGCACCAGCGAATCGACCATTCATCCGGGTGCTTCACTCATCGCCAATAGCGACAAGGCCGATATGACCAAGCTCACCGACAATACTGCCAGTGTTACAACCGAGGTTACCGACGGCATGCTCACCTTTGGTGTAGAATTAAAAGACTACCAGAGCAACGATTGTAAATTCGACCACTTCACCCTGGAGTATCTTGGTCACGACCCCATCGTTGACAACATCTCTAACCCCAATTCTCAAGTCACAAATCTCAAATCTCCAATCTACAATCTTCTGGGTCGTCGCAGCACACGTCTGACAAGAGGCTTGAATATCGTAGGAGGTAAGAAAATCGTAAAGAAGTAGTAAAATTTCTCATATAACAAGTTATTACTAGCGACGGATGTGAATGATTTTTATCATTGGCATCCGTTTACTTTTTCCCTTTATCCATACTTTTTTCAGTTAAAATAGGTGATTATACAAAAAATAGTTGTACATTTGTAGCGGAAAACATTGAAAGTACTAACTACAAAAAAAGGACAGCCCTATGAAAAAGTTCAATTCGTGGCTACTCGTGACGGCAGTAGCAATATGCTGTAGCATCCTTCTTCATTCTTGTTCAGAAGATGACAATATAGCAACGCAGGGACAGGATATTCCTGTGGCCTATGCCGACAATATTGACGAGACCGTTAGTCCTGGTGACAATTTCTACATGTACAGCATCGGCTCATGGTGGAACCGCACAGAAATAACAGAATGGAGCGATCATTATTTTTTCCTTGAAGAGACTGGAAAGCTATTTCAGGAGAAAATCAGTGCTATTGAGAATGCCGGTGAACAGGCTGCAACCATTAAAAATCATTCTGAAAATTTGTTCACCAATACCGAGGCTGATCAGAAACGTATTTCAGATGCATTGGACCTAGTGCATGCTGCACAGACACGTGAAGAGCTGTGGACGCTGATGGGACAACTGGCAGCTGAGGGGTTCCAGATGCCTTTCGGTCTTTTGTCGCTATCACAGAAAGGCGTGATGGGTGTGGTGTTCACCCCATCATTGGAAAAAGATGTCACCTCAGCTTTTGGCGACAACGATGATGATGACGATGATTTCAATTACGGACATTATGGTGATTATAACTACAAGGCCATTGAACCCATTTTGGCCACCAGTTCCACGCGAAGTATTGCCCAGGAGAAATGGCCGATGCTGGTCAAGGTGTGCGAGGGAATGGGTTTTAATCCCCAACAGGCATACGTTGCACTCGAAGAATTCTATGAGCTTGCCACGGAAGACCTGGAAATCAAACCATCGGAACAGCTTGAGGAACTGCAGGACATGGATTGCGACGAACTGGCAGAGACGATAGATGATTATATCAAAGACAATCTGCCCCTCTGCGATGCTGAGACCTTGTCGCAAATTGAGGATCAAGAGGGAGCAACATTCGATGCTGAGAAAGTGATAGATAACATTGGTCAGAACTACATGAAGTATTATCTCAGCTATATCGTTGCCAAACACTATTGCACACCAGAAATGAAGAAACGCGGCGAGGCCGACATCGCAGAGTTGAAAGAGGCATTTCGCGAGCGTATTACTGCTAATACATGGCTCAGCGAGGCTTCAAAATCCAACGTGCTCGACAAGCTCAATGCCATGACAGTCAATGTGTCGGAACCCGACTGGCTGGAAGAAGGACTGATAGACCTCAGTCAGACCAAGTCTTTCTTCGAGGACGTGATGGAGACACGCAAGACCTACTTCAACTTCATCAAGAAGCTCTATGGTATGAACGTGCAACAGGGCTCCTTCCACTCAATGGTAGGAAGTATGATTACACTCGCGGAGTTCAATGCGCTCTATGCGCCCAATTTCAATTCTATGAATATTCTCCCTGCATTCCTCATGGAGCCCATCTACGGTGAAAACTCATCAACAGCAGCGAGATATGCGGCCATGACGGTGTTCGGTCATGAGATGACCCACGGCTTTGATACTAGTGGCGCCGAGTGGGATAAGTATGGCGATGTGAACAGTATCTGGGCTTCTGATGCCGATGCTGCCGAGTTCAAACGCAGGGCACAACTCATGGTCAACTATTTCAATTCCATCGAGATTGCACCTAACATCTATGCTGACGGCGAGAAGACGCTGAAGGAGAATATTGCCGATCTGGGCGGCGTGGAACTGGCATTCCAGGCGCTTACCAAGCATCTTAAGAAACAGGGACTCACAGACGAAGCAATCAAGAAAGAGCAGCGCAACTTCTTTGTAGCCTACGCCAACTACTGGCGCAACAAATACAACGATGAATATGCTGAATCACAGAAATATAGTGATGATCACTCACTGAGCCGTGAACGTGTAAACGGCGTCGTGACCAACATAGATGCATGGTATGAACTCTTCGACGTGAAGCCTGGAGACAAACTATATCGTGCACCAGAAGACAGAATACATATTTGGTAAACAAACAAAATGAAGATAGGTAACATAGAATTTGGTCCCCAACCGGTGTTTCTGGCACCGATGGAGGACGTTACAGATATTGGGTTCCGACTGCTGTGTAAGCGGTTCGGAGCCTCAATGGTATATACAGAATTTGTATCGGCCGAGGCGTTGATACGTGATGTAAAGTCCACCCAGCAAAAACTGACCATCAGCGACGAAGAGCGCCCCGTGGGCATTCAGATCTACGGACGCGACGTGGATGCGATGGTAGAAGCGGCAAAGATAGTGGAACAGGCTAGTCCTGACCTCATCGACCTGAACTTCGGCTGTCCTGTGAAGAAGGTGGCTGGCAAGGGGGCCGGCGCTGGCATGCTACAGAATATCCCCAAGTTGCTGGAGATTACGCGAAAGGTGGTGGATGCCGTGAAACTGCCCGTCACCGTGAAGACCCGACTGGGATGGAACCAGGACCAACTGATCATCACCGAACTGGCCGAACAACTGCAGGACTGTGGTATTCAGGCACTCACTATCCATGGTCGCACGCGTGCCCAGATGTATACTGGCGAGGCCGACTGGACCCTGATTGGTGAGGTGAAGCGCAATCCCCGCATCCATATCCCCATCATCGGCAATGGCGACATCACCTCACCCGAAGAGGCCAAGCAGGCTTTCGAGCGTTATGGTGTCGATGCTATCATGGTGGGTCGTGCCACCTTTGGCCGCCCCTGGATTTTCAAGGAGATACGCGACTATCTGGATCATAACATAGTGGACGAGAGCTTTGGCTTCAACGAGAAACTGGACGTGCTGGAAGAGCAGTTGCGCATCAACGTGGAACGTATCGATGAGACCCGTGGCATCCTGCACACCCGTCGCCACCTTGCAGCCACCCCCATCTTCAAGGCCATCCCCAACTTTCGTCAGACACGCATCGCCATGCTGCGTGCTGCCAAGATGGACGAACTAACGGGCATCCTTGAGGACACCCGCAAGCTATTAGGATAAAGCATCGGTTACATGGTTACAGTGTAACCATGTAACCTTTTGCATCATTAGCCAATCCTGTTATTTTATAAACGTCTGTCTTTCAGTATATTGACAAACAATCGTACAACAAATTTCATCTTCTGCGGTTACATGGTTACAGTTGTAACCGTAACCGCATTTGGTTGGATATTGTGCTTCCCTAGAAAAAGTTGAATGGTTTTTACTTTAACCCTGCCATAGCTTGAATGCCTGAATGGTACCTTAATCCTTATCCCTGGCAGAAGTTGAATGATTCTCTCTTAACCCTTGTTTTTGT
>Ga0310695_10006345_pt1 | contig 19651 bp, 10 predicted proteins | sample RumenRJG_04DNA_FD_203882 | JGI IMG/M metagenome (GOLD analysis project Ga0310695, IMG submission 203882) | Bovine rumen microbial communities from Lethbridge, Alberta, Canada - RJG_04 (v2) (version 2) | ecosystem: Host-associated > Mammals > Digestive system > Stomach > Rumen | place: Canada...
CGTAGGCGGTCGTCGCGCCGGCCTCGTTCGCCGACGTCCGGTTGCCGATGCGGTCGTAGGCGTAGCGGTAGGACGAGCCGTCGAGGACGGCGTTGGTGACCTCCCCGCGGGCGTTGTAGGCGAAGGAATCGGAGTCGCGCCCGACGGGGCGGCCGACCGCGTCGTAGGCGTAGGTCTTGTTGGTGCAGAGGATCACCCCTCAAATTCCTTCCTTAAGGTCCCTACCAAGGACCGCTCATGTTTGGATTTGACCAATCAACATATAGAAGAACACCATTGGAATATACGTTGATATCCAACAAACTTGAACAAAGGTCGTTCCAATATGAGTTTGTACTTGTTTGGTACGGATGGGTTTCACGGCGAATAAATTTTCCGTTCCATGGTACCCCGTTGCTGAACGTTCCCATGCAAAAGACGTCTTGATGTCCTGCATAATCTGTGCGTTCGTATCGAATGCATTGACCATTTAGACGCCCATTGTGAAAAGTGAATATCGAATTTGTCCCGGAGCCATCTTTGTAGAGTTCAACATACTCGCCATCCGATGGAATTGTTGAGCCAAACAGAGGCGGACGACAAACCATCGTCTTAAAAACAACGATGAAAATCATCAAACCTATTGCAATACGCCAAACGAATCTCTTAGCGACCATTTTGCCGATGCTTTCTTTTTGGGGGTGTTAAAAACCTAAGCCGGGCCCCGGAATTCCGTAGTTCCGAAATGGGCTTGCCGTCGGTGAAGAATAGCGAATACGCACATGTACTTTTGAACTGCTGACTAGAAAGGATTTTCCAATTCCGGCAATGTACATTCTTCGCGTGTTGGATTCTGCTTTGTTTGTCCGAAAATTAGCATCCTCGTTATCACTGTCATGACTCCAATTTGGATTGAAGTCGTAATATTCGTTTGATGCCGGATCCAGCCAGACGTTTCCATCCCATGAAGAGGGGCAACCATTTTCAAAGAACATTTTCCCATCGAAATGGATTGTATAGTTTCCCAGTGTCCCATCTTCGACTTTCCATTGTGCCGTTCCTTTGTAATGTTGACTATTCATTGATCGTGGAAGCGCCACATACGCTGGATTAAATGTTTGTTTTTGATACGAAGCCCAAAGAACATCAAGTTCATGGTCTTCTTCTTTCTGGCGGTTCAGAACGCCACGCATTTCAGAGGTGGATAACACAATCGCGCGCCCAGACCCTTTCAAATAGTGCTTCAATAGTTTCCTAAAAAGGGGATTGTCCGCAGTTGTCCCCGCTGCTTTTTTGTTGACTTCGCGTTGAATGATCATAGACAAGACAGCGTCAGAGAACATTGACTCTTGACGAAGAAGCCGCATTCTGTCTCTCAACGCATCGACATGCGTTTTGTCGAGAACACACAATTGTCCAGATTGGATAAATCTAGCAAATCCATAGTCAGTTGAATACTCGGAATAATAACCAAAAATCATCTCTTTTTGTTCTCGTGACAACATCCCAAGAAAATCAATCTCATAAAGACTGTCATTTTGCGAAAACAAAAAAAGATTGTTTCCACCTACTTCTTCGATCGGATCCCGGCTGATCCAGCGGCCCAAGGAGGGGGAGTAGTAGCGGTAGCCGTAGTAGTAGAGGTCGGCCTCGGCGTCGTAGTACTTCGTGGAGAAGCGGTGCGGGAAGAAGTCCGCCATGTCGCCGTCCTCGTAGATCGTGTTGCCGAAGGCGTCGTAGGCGTATTCGGCCACGATCTCGCCGTCCTCGTTCCAGTAGCCGATCACGTTGCCGTTGTTGTCGTAGCCGGGGAAGTAGAAGTCGCCGTCGATGGAGACGGCGACCAAACCGCCGACGCCGCCCGCGCCCTGCAGCGTGCCGGAAAGGTCCGGACCCCAGAAGTACTCCAGCTCGGTCTCGGCGTCCTCGTCCCAGTCGTAGCGGTATTCGTGGACGAGGTTCCAGTCGTCGTAGACGAAGGCGCGTTCCTCGGCGTACCGGTAGCCGTGCCCCGTGTTGCGGTCGGTTCCCCGCCCCACGCGGCGGCCCCGCCAGTCGTAGACGTTCTCCAGCCGGACGGAGCCGTCCGAAACGGTGTAGAGCCGGCCCGCGGCCTCCCATTCGTAGGAGCGGGTCCCGTCGTCGACGAGGTTTCCGTCCTCGTCGTATTCCGGCTCCTCGGAACCGACGGCCGTGTACTGGTTGACCTCGTTGGCGGCGTAGGCGGTCGTCGCGCCGGCCTCGTTCGCCGACGTCCGGTTGCCGATGCGGTCGTAGGCGTAGCGGTAGGACGAGCCGTCGAGGACGGCGTTGGTGACCTCCCCGCGGGCGTTGTAGGCGAAGGAGTCGGAGTCGCGCTCGACGGGGCGGCCGCACGCGTCGTAGGCGTAGGAGAAGGAGCGGACGTCGCCGGCGCCGCCCGACTCGCAGGACGTGGCGAGCCACGGCCGCCGGGGCGCCCGCGCGACCGTCCGGGAGAAGACGGGCGGCGCCCAGCCGCCTTCATCCTCGTAGACGTCGTAGCCGGCGAAGCGACCGTTCTCCCACAGGTAGCAGATGGAGAGAGCGCGACCCTGCGCGTTGGAGATCGTCATTCCTTCGAGTTTTCCGTCCATGCCCCAATCATAGCACACGGACCGCCTGAAGTCACCCAGATAATCGACGGAAACGCCGACGGGGCGGCCGGAGGAATCGAAGGAACGGCGGACCTCCGCTTCGCGGATCGGGTTGCCCCATCCGCCGCCGAACCGCACCTCGTTGGTGACGCGGCCGATCGCGTCGCGCTCGAACACGTGGCGGTTCCCGGTGTCCTCGGCTTCGGACACGCGCCCGAACGGGTCGTAGGAGAGATCGTAGTCGTCGTAGTGGTCGGAGGTCGTGACGGACGAGAGGCGGCGGTTCGCGTCGTAGGCGTTCTGCGTCCAGGCGCCGCTCGCGAGCGTGGTGCGCAGGGGCAGGCCGTCGGGCGCGAAGGTGTGCCGGACGCGGGTTCCGTCGGCGTAGGTCTTGTTGGTGCAGAGGCCCGTGGCGGCGTCGTAGTCCCAGAAGGTCGGGTCCCAGACCGATCCGCCGCGGGTGGTGCCGAGGGCGACGAGGCGCCCCGCGGCGTCGAGGACGCGGGCGGAGGGGTATTCCGCGCCGGACGTCCCGACGAGGCGGCCGATGGAGTCGCGGACATATCGCGTCTCGTTCCCCTCCTCGTCCCGGGAGGCGACGAGGTTTCCGCGGACGTCGTAGTCGTATTCCGTCCGGAATCCGCTCCACTTCACGTGGTTGTTGACGAAGGGCGGCGTTCTGCAGAGCGACGAGGAGCGGGTGGACGAAAGCCCCATTGCGGCGAGCCCCTGGGCCGTGATCGCAAACCGTTCGGCGACGTCGCCAATGGCGTCGCGGATCGTCCGGTCGCGCCACGTGAACGTCCCTCCGGGCGCCTGGTCGCCCGTCAGGTAGGGGCGGCCGTAGGGGTCGAAGTAGCTGCGTCGGACCGTGCCGTCGCGGTCGACCGTCTCGAAGGCTCGGCCGAACTTGGAGCGGACGACGAGCGGGGCGAGGCCGTCGACGAGGTTCGACTCGACGGAGACGAACGTTACGGGGTCGAAGGAGACGGTCGTCGTGGTCGAAGGACCGCCGGCGGGAACGGAGACGGTCCTGGAGCGAAGGGCGTCGGAAAGCCCGGTGAGCTGCTCGCGGACGGTCGAGAGCAGGTTCGTCTGCGCGCCGGCCGCTTCGCGCGTCTCCGTGACGCGCCACCAGACGCCGGAGACCTGCTCGTAGCGCGCCCGCGAGAACGAGGCCACGCCGGCGGAGAGGGAGCCGACGGGCTCGCGAAGCGCGTCGTAGAGCGTCGCGGTCGAGAGGCCGGAGACGGAATCGGAGACCGAGAGGACGCGGGAGGAGGGGCCGTCGTAGGCGTAGGTCGAGTCGGAGAGCGGGGTCGTGACGCGCGCGGTGCGGCCGAGGAAGTCGGAGACGGCGACGGAGTTGGTGACGGCGGGGGCGTCGGAGGCCGACGTCACGGAGTAGTCCGTGCGGCATCCGTCGGCGCCGTAGCGGGAGAAGGAAAGCGCGTCGGTCCAGCCGGAGTCCCACGCGCGGAACGTCTCCGTCTCCCCGCCGCGGACGGAGACGGAAACGGTCCGGTCGAGAAGATTCGTTCCGTAGTAGTTTTCCGTCCACGTCTCGTCGGCCGACTCGTCGCGGTAGACGGCGGTGACGGTGCGGAGCCCGCGGGCGTCGACATGGACCCGATGGTCGGAGGTGCCGAACGGGTAGAAGTTGGTCTCGACGGACTCCCAGGCGTCGTTCGAGCGGCGGAGCGATGCGATGGAATTGGTGCGGTTCGGCTCCGTGGAAAGCACGCGTCGGCGGATTTCCCTTCCGAGGGGGTCGAACAGGCTTTCGGTCGCGCGGAAGGAATACGTGCGCTCGTTTGGGTAGGAGCCGGGCTCGGCGTAGTTGTATCCGGGAACGTTCCACTCGTTTTTCGGCAAATCCCGGAACGACACGTCGAGCCAGGCGTGGCGGAGGTGGTCGGTGCCGGTGTCGGCGAGGCGCTCGCGCTTCATGCCGTTCCTGTCGACCGTGAAGAGCAGGCGGCAGCAGGAATAGGCGTTAGTGGAGGAGGAGCCGTCGGAATACAGGGTCGAGCGGAGGCGGTCCTTGTCGTCGTAGGTCCTCGCCTCCCAGTCGAACGGGTCGGAGAGCGAGCCGTCCGCGAGGAGGACGCGCGTCGCGGACCAGACCTCGTTTCCGTGGACGGCGTCCTCGACCGTCTCGGAGACGGTGGAGACGAGCGGGACGCCGTTCGGCGCCTCGGGCGAGGTCGCGAGGGCGCGGGTCCGGAGATGCGAGGCGCCGGACGAGGCCGCGAAGGTCCGCGCGGCGGGGTTCCAGCTCCCGAACGCGTAGTCGTAGGACGTCGTGACGCCGTCCTCGCCCGTGTAGGAGAGCGGGCGTCCGCGGAGGAGGAGCGGGACGCCCTCGGCGTCGGGGTCGACGGAGACGGCGACGGAGACGGCGTTGGAGGGGTCGCCGAACTGCGCGGCCTGCGACGCGGCGCGCTCGGTGCGGACGGAGACGAAGGGAAGCCCGGCGTTGGTTCCGCGCACGTAGACGGACCACGTGCGGGCGACGAGGACCGGGGCGTAGTCCTCGATGACGTAGCGGGACTGCGTCCGGACGGCGCCGGCGTCGTCGCGGTGGTTCGAGTCGCCCGGAAGGGGGGTGTAGTCGCTCACGGTCGCGAAGGCGGAGGCGGCGGGAGGATTGGCGAGGGACCAGCCGGCGCCGTCCCACGGCGTCGCGCTCCCGTCGCGCTGCTCGAAGGCGAGGACGGCGCGGCCCCGCTCGTCGTAGTCGGTCCACGACCAGGAGCGGGCGTCGCCGGCGACGAGGCGCGGAAGGCCCGCGCGGTCGCCGCCGTCCTCCCAGTAGGAGGCGGTCGTCGTCTTCTCGAAGGGCGTGCCGACGTCTTCGCGGCGCTCGACCTCGCGCAGGACGGCGGACGCGCCGTCGCCGTAGCGGCGGGAGACCGAGACCGTATGGGAGTAGACCCTGTCCGGGTCCGAGGCGTCGGCGAGAACGCGCTCCTCGGTGAAGGTCGGATCCTCCGGATCGTCGAGAAGGTCGGTCGTGCGGAGGGAGGAAAGGGTGTTCGCGACCGGGTCGACGACGTTCCAGTCGGAGCCATCGTGGACGTAGAGAGCGTCCGACATCACGTTGTTCAGCCGGCTGATCCGGCGAAGCCGGACGCGGGAGGCGCTGCCGCTCTCGTTGACGATCTCCCACGTGTGCTCCAGGGAGCCCGTCGCCGCGAGGCGGACGGTGGCCCGGACGCCGTTCGCGACGGGCTCGAGGAGGACCGTGCGGCCTCGCTCGTCGGAGCAGGAGACGAGGCGGTTCGTCCCGTCGGTCGTGTCGGAGACGGTCGCGTCCGCGCGCGCGAGGACCTCGAAGACGACGGGGGAGATCTTGATCGGGTCCTCGGTCCGGAACCAGAGGAACCCGGAGAGCTGGCCCTCGCGGGGCTGTCCGAGGGGGATGCGGAAGGCGAGGGAGGACTGGGACGGGCCCTCGGCGTCCTCGCAGGTGGCGCAGGCCGAGTCGCAGCCGCAGTCGTCCGAGAGGTCCTCCGGGGCGGGGGTCCACCGGTTGTGGAAGACGACGTTGGACCAGACGACGCCGCCGCCGAGAAGGATCCGCCCGTAGGCGCGGTCGGCCGTCCAGTCCACGTCGGTCTCGACGTCGAACCAGTCCGCGCATTCGGGAGGCGCCCCGGGGTCGATCTCGGGGACGCAGTGGCATTCGGCCCATCCGGTCTCGTCGCGCTGGAACGACTCCCAGAGGCAGGCGGAGTCGAGCGGATAGGGGGATTCGCGGACGTAGCGGCCCTCGGTCCAGTCCCACTCGACCCGCCATCCGGGCCAGGCGTGCCCGGGCGAGAAGCGGAGGTCGGGGCGGAGGGCCGCCAGGAGGATCTCGCGGGGCGGGCGTGGCGCGGAACGGAGGGCGGGGGCGTCCTCCGGCGCGATCTGTGGAATGGCGACGAGGCCCGGAAAGCGGAAGGAGAGCGTCCCGGTCGCCGGGTCCGACCCGTCGAAGCTCGAGCGGGAATACGATGCGTCCGGCGGGAGGAGCGAGGAGAGGGAATCCTCCTCGTCCGCGGAGAGCGCGGAGGAGGAGGGACGGTTGGATCGGTCGACGGAGAAGCCGACGTCCTCCCCGAGAACGGACGCCGCGAGGCGGACGTCGCCCTGCTGCGCGGACGGCAGGCCCGGGAAGGAGACCGCCGGGGCGTATTCGAGAAGATGCAGCGGGGCCGGACAGCGCGCGAGGCCCGTCCGGGTCGCGCGGAGCCGGAGGGTGAGCGCGGCGGGGGAGTTGGTGGAGACGGGGAGCCGGCAGGTCGTCCATTCGGGGGAGGATGACGCGGTTCCGGATCCGCCCGAGGAGTCCTCCCATTCGAGGACGAGGCCGTCGAGCGACCAGGCTCCGTAGCCGGACTCCCATGACGAGAGCGGATCGGGGCACGAGGAGACGAAGTACTGCTCCCACGCGCCGTGGCGTCCGATCGCGAAGGTCCGCTCCCAGACGACTTCGTTCGAGACGGCCTCGGTCCCGAACCGCGGCGCGAGCGGCGTGGCGCGGAGTCCGTCGAGCGGATGGACGGGCGGCTCGGGCGACGCGTTCGTCGGGCAGAGCCCCGCCGCCATTCGCCCGAGCAGGGTGAAGCCGGAGCCGTCGCGACGCCATGGGGACGGTGTCGCCGCGGTCGACCCGAACCAGAAGACCTCGAACGAATCGGGGACGCCGTTGCCGTTCGCGTCTGTTCCGTCGTCCGGCGCGGACGGGTCGGGGTCGACGCCGTCGACCAGGCCGTCGCCGTCCGTGTCGCGGTCCGTCGGATCGGTGCCTGCCAGCCATTCCTCGAAGTCCGTCAGGCCGTCCCAGTCGAAATCGGCTTCGGGGTCGGTCGGCGTTCCGTATTCGCTCCAGGAGATCAGCCCCCAGTAGCGCTGCCACCAGTCGGGGATGCCGTCCGTGTAGGAGTCGATCTCCGGGTCGAAGTTGAAGACGTTCTTGAGGTGGGCGAGCGAGACGGGTTCGTTGGAATGCGAGCCGTAGTCGAAGAGGTCGGAGATCGACGACCACTGCGCCGGCGTGAACATGCTGTCGATCTCGAGCTGCTGCACGCGGTCGACGACGGGCTCGACGAGCGCCGCGAACTCGGCGACCGTCACGGCCGAATCGTTGTCGGACAAGGGGAGACCCTCCGCTGTCCAGGAAAGCCAGGGGCCCGCGCCGCCGACGTTCGTCGCGACGTTGTCGAGCAGCGCCGCCGTCTGGCGGACGCACCACTTGAGCTGCCCCGTCGTCGCGGCGGCGTCCGGTGCGGGGGACGCATTGGGCTTCGTCACGCCGTAGGCCGTCCACCAGACCGGGGTGTAGGAGCCCTCGCCGACGTTGAGGACGCCGTCCAGCCACTCGTTCGTCACGCACGGGATGCCGACGGCGGCGGTGTTCGTGTAGACGCCGCACGCGATGTCGCCGAGAGCGGCGACGCCCGACGCGCGGGCGGAAAGAGAGCCGAGGAGAAGCAGAAGGAATGCGGTTCGTTTCATGGCGGTCCGTCCTGGTGTTTCGCGTGCGCGGCGCCTTTGTCCGGGGAGACGCCCCCGGAACGGAGCGAAGGCTCCGCCGCATGGAACGGAAGCATAGCACGAACCGGCGGAAACCGATTGCAACATTTGTGCAACAAATTTTCGCTTGACTTTTTGCGCGGCATGGAAAGCGCACGCATCGAGCGACGTTCCGCCGACGCGGGACAACGACCGCCAAGGGTCGGCTCCCGGTAGGGTCGGCGGCGCTCTAGAAGGTGTGGACGAGGAGGCCGGAGCGGAGCTTGGGCTCGAACCAGGTGGACTTGGGGGGCATCATCTGCCCCGCGGCGGCGACGGACATCACCTGGCCGATCGCGGTGGGCTGCATGGCGAAGGCGACGGCGGCCTTGCCGGAGTCGACGTCGCGCTCGAGCTCGGCGGTGCCGCGGATGCCGCCGACGAAGTAGATGCGCGGGTCGGTGCGCGGGTCGCCGATGCCGAGGACGGGGGCGAGGAAGTCCTCCTGGAGGCGGGCGACGTCGAGGCGCGCGACGGGGTCCGCGGCCTGCGCGTCCGTGAGCGGCCACGTGAGCCGGTACCAGCCGTCGGGGAGGCGCATCGCGCAGGAGTGCGACGGGAGCGCGATGTCGGGGAACGGGATCGACGCGGCGGAGAGGCCGCGCGCGAGGGCGGCCTTCAGCAGGTCGCGGGGCGAGAGGCCGTTCAGGTCGCGCACGCAGCGGTTGTAGGGCAGGATGCGCAGCTGCGAGGCGGGGAAGAGGCAGGCCATGAAGCGGCCGGACTCGGCGTCCGGGCCCTCCGCGGCGCGCAGCTCGGTCCCGGCGCGGAAGGAGGCGGCGGAGCGGTGGTGGCCGTCGGCGATGAAGGCGCGCGGGACGGCCTCGAAGGCGGCGAGGAGCGGGGCGGGGTCGCGCACGCGCCAGACGGCGTGGCCGACGCCGTCCGCCGCGACGAAGTCGCAGAGCGGGGGCTGCGCGGCCTCGGCCTCGACGAGGGCGTCGATCGCGGCGAGGTCCTCGTAGCAGAGGAAGACCTGGCCGGTGTGGGCGCGGGTCTCGAGGATGTGGCGCGTGCGGTCGTCCTCCTTGTCCTTGCGCGTCTTCTCGTGGCGGAGGATCCTCCCCGATGCGTAGTCGTCGATCGAGCAGCAGGCGACGACGGCGGTCTGCGACGCGCCGTCCATCGTCTGGCGGTAGAGGTAGAGCGCGGGCTTCTCCTCGCGGACGAGCTGTCCGTCCGCGACGAGGGACTCGAGCGCCTTCCTCGCCTGCGCGTAGACGGGGGCGGAGTGCGGGTCGGTGCCGTCCGGAAGGTCGATCTCCGAGCGGACGACGTGGAGGAAGGAGAGCGGGTTGCCGGCGGAGAGGGCGCGGGCCTCGTCGGTGTCGACGACGTCGTAGGGGAGCGAGGCGATCTGCGCGGCGAGCTCGGGGGTCGCGGGGCGGAGGGCGGAGAAGGGGAATAGTTTCATGAGTGACGAGTGAAGAGTGAAGAGTGACGAGTGACGAGTGAAGAGTGAAGAGTGACGAGTGACGAGTGACGAGTGAAGAGTGACGAGTGAAGAGTGAAGAGTGAAGAGTGAAGAGTGAAGAGTGAAGAGTGGGGGATGCAGGGGGACTCTAGCGGACGAGGCAGTAGAGGTCGGCGCCGTCGGCGAAGTCGAAGAGGCGGACGATGTCGGCGTTGGAGAAGCGGATGCAGCCGTGGGAGGCGGGGGTGCCGAGCTTCTGCTCCTGGTTGGTGCCGTGCAGGTAGATGCAGCGCTCGTGGCTGTCGGCGCCCGGGCCCTTGTTGACGCCGGGCTCGAGGCCCTCGAGCCAGATGACGCGGGTGAGGACGGCGTCCTCGGCCGGGTCGGGCGCGCTCCAGGCCGACTCGGGCAGGACGCGTCCGTTCGGGCGGCGCGAGACGAACATCGTCCCGGGCGCGGCGCCGGCGCCGAAGCGCTCGGCGGCGCGGTGCCAGCCGAGCGGCGTGCGGTTGGAGCCGGGCGCGGAGCCGGTTCCGACGGCGGAGGTGGAGACGGGGAACTCACGGAGGCCGCCGCGGCGCGAGGCGAGCAGCGCGCGCTGGCGCCCCGTGTCGACGACGAGCAGGAGTCCGCCGGAGGGAAGCCCGCGCGCGACGGCGTCCGCGAAGAGCGAGGCGATCTCGGGATCGGGGACGAAGAACGCGGGGCGGGGCGGGGGAGGGGGCGGCGCGGGCTCGGCGGGCGCTTCGGCGGCTGGCGGGGCGGGGGGCATCGGGGGCGGGGAAGAGGGGCTGGACGGCGCGGGCGCCGCGGGACGCGGGCACCCGGCGAGGGCGAGCGCGGCGAGAAGCGCGGGAAGGGGGCGGATCATGCGTCGGTATTCTACCGGGAAGGCCCGTCCGTTGCAATCGCCGCGGCGCGCGCGCGGAGGAGGGCGAGGGCGACGAGCGCGGCGGCGAGGAGGAGACAGCCGACGCTGATCGTCTGCGAAATGGTGAGCGGCCCGCCGAAGGGGTGCGCGCGCTCGTCGGCGCGCGTGGTCTCGACGAGAAAGCGCAGGACGCCGTAGCCGGCGAGATACGCGGCGAGGACGAGGCCGGCGCGCGTGCGAGAGACGGCGGCGGGCGGGTTCAGGCGGCGGTAGAGCCAGAGCAGGGCGAGGAAGAGCAGGACGCAGCCGGCGGCCTCGAAGAGCTGCGAGGGGAGGACGGGGAGCGAGCACGCGGCGTCCTCCGGGAGGAGCCCGGCGCGGATCTGCTCGACGCAGGGGATCGACCAGCGCGGGTAGGTGACGGCGAGGCGGGACTCCGACGGCCGCCCGTAGCAGCAGCCGTTGAGGAGGCATCCGACGCGGCCGAAGGCCTGGCCGACCGGGACGGCGACGGCGAAGAGGTCGAGGAGGGGGAGCACGGGCGTGCGCGTGGCGCGGCAGTGGAGGACGAGCGCCGCGGCGCCGAAGACGATGCTGCCGTAGAACATGAGCCCGCCCTCCCAGATGCGCAGGGCGGAGGCGGGGTCGGCGCGGTAGTCGGCCCAGTGCTCGACGACGAAGAACGTCCGCGCGCCCGCGAGGCCGCAGACGACGAGCAGCGCGAGGAGGTTGGCGAGGCGGTCGGAGGAGAAGCCGCGGGAGCGGCCGAGGCGGACGAGGACCCCGTAGGCGCAGAGGATGCCGAGCGCCAGGCAGAGGCCGTAGGAGTGGAGCTGAAATTCCCCTAGACGGAGAAGGACGGAATGCATATAATGCACCTTTCGAGATTCGGAGTCGCCGGAGAGCCTTCCGGCCCCCCTGGCGGCCCCGGATTCTGCCCGAACCGGGCCGTCCGTGTCAAGCCGCCGCGCGCCTCGCGCGCGGACCCTCGCGCGAGGCGCCGCCCGACCTCCGATTCCCAGGACGCACCCCCGCCATGAGCGATCCCTCCGAAAACGCCCCCGCCCCCGAAAACCAGATCTCGATGACGACCCTCGAGGAGATGAAGTGCCCCGCCTGCGGGGCGCAGATCGACGTCCGCGGGCTCGCGGCGTTCTCCAAGATCGAGTGCCCCGGATGCCACGCGGAGGCGCGCGTGCCGGCCCGGTTCTCGCACTTCACGCTCCTGCGCCGCCTTGGATCGGGCGGCATGGGGACCGCCTTCCTCGGCGAGGACGAGGCGCTCGGGCGCAAGGTCGCCGTGAAGGTGATGCAGAAGGCGCTGGGCGACGACGAGAAGGCGTTCGAGACGTTCAAGAACGAGGCGCAGAACGCGGCGCGCCTCAATCACCCGCACGTGGCGCAGATCTATTCCTTCGGCAAGGAGGGCGACAACCCGTACCTCGAGATGGAGCTCGTCCCGGGCGGCGACCTCGGGACGTTCATCGCGGACAAGACGGTCCTCGACCCGGCCTTCGTGCTGCGCGTGGGGATGGAGATCGCCGAGGGCCTCGAGGCGGCGGAGAAGGTCGGGCTCTTCCACGGCGACGTGAAGCCGGACAACATCCTCTTCGACGAGAACATGAACGCGAAGCTCGTGGACTTCGGCATCGCGAGCCGCGCCTCGCAGGGGCAGATGGAGGAGCTCTGGGGCACGCCCTACTACATCGCCCCCGAGAAGGTCCAGAAGAAGATGAACAGCGCGCGGAGCGACATCTACAGCCTCGGCGCGACGCTCTACCACGCGATCACCGGCCAGCCGCCCTACGACGGCGAGGACGCGGTCGCCGTCATCAAGGCCCGCTTCAAGGGGCCCCCGCCCCCGGTGGAGAAGATCCGCCCCGACGTGGAGCCCGAGGTCTCGCGCATCATCACCCGCATGATGTACAACGACCTCTTCATGCGCTACCCGAACTACAAGTCCGTCATCGGCGACATCGAGAAGTATCTCTCGGGCGTGAAGGACATCCGCAAGCAGGGCCCGAAGGGCGCCTCCGCCACGATCCGCGCGAAGCTCACCGGGACGGGCCCCGTGAAGCCCGAGTCCGCGACGGGATCGGCCGAGGCCGCGTCCGGCTCCGGCAAGAAGAAGTTCGTCCTGTCCAAGGGCCACCTGTCCGCCGCGGCCGAGGCGTCCGGCGAGGGCGGCGCGTCCGGCGGCTCGCACGTCGTCCTCAAGGGGCACGGCGGCGGGAAGGCGCTCGCCTCCGCGCCCGGCGCGGAGGGGCGGGAGACCGGCGCCGACGGCAAGCCGAAGAAGAAGGGCAAGGGCCTGCTGATCACGCTCTGCGTCGTCCTCGGCGCGGTCGTCCTGGGCGTCACCGGCATCGTCTGGAAGGTGGTGCACGACAAGAAGGTGCTCCGCGCCGCGATCGCGCGCTGCGTCGACGAGATGAACGCCGTCGCCGCGAAGCTGCCCGGCGTCGTGAGCGACGAGGAGCATCCCTCCGAGCTCGAGGCCGAGGCCGCGAAGGTCGCCGAGCGGATGAACAAGCTCGTGGACGACGTGAACGCGCGCCTGCCGGAGGTGGACGACATCTACGGCAAGGCGACCGGCGGGCGCTACGCCTGGCCGGACACCACGCCGCCGCCGCGCGTCGAGGAGCCCTCTCCCGAGGAGCTCGCGGCGCAGGAGGCCGCCGCGGCGGCCGAGGGCGGCGAGGCCGGCGCGGAGGGCGGCGGGGACGCCGCGGAGAAGAAGCCCGAGGCCGCCGAGGCCAAGCCCGCCGAGGCCCCCGCCGAGGAGGCGCCCAAGCCGAAGAGGCGGACGTCGCCCGTCGACATGCTCGTCAAGGTGCTCAGCGAGAAGCAGGGCTATCCGATCCCGGCGGACCTCATCATGCAGCAGGCCAAGCAGAACGACATGACGGCGGACGAGTTCGCCCGCGCGAAGCTCGAGGAGCTGGGCATCGACCTGGAGGACGAGGGCATCGCGCCGCCGGCGCCGAAGCCGGACGAGCCCGCTCCCGCGGCGGCCGCCGGCCCCGCGATGGTCGGCAGCGTCGGCGGCGCCGGCGGGCACGAGCTGGACGCCGTCATCGAGCAGCGCGTCGTGGAACCGATCCGCGAGCTGCAGATCCAGGCGCGCGACTGCTACTGGCTCTGCGACAAGGTCGCCGAGGGCGTCTCGTTCGCGCCCGTCCCGCCCGAGTCGCCGCTCGAGTCCTACCAGGCCGCGCTCGCGGAGCGCCAGCGCGTCTACGCGGAGCGCCAGCAGCGGCTCCAGGAGGCGAAGGACTGCTACGCCCAGGCCAACCGCAAGGCGCAGGACATGATCGCCGGCATCGCCGGCGTGAAGAAGCAGGCCAAGAAGTTCATCAACCAGCGCGAGCGCGAGAAGCGCGAGGCGGAGGAGGCCGAGGCGGAGCGCCAGCGCGAGGCCGCCGAGCAGGCCGAGAAGGAGCGCCTCGCCGGCGTCGAGGCCGAGGAGATCGCCCGCGTCCAGGAGGTCGCCCGCAGCCACCAGCCGCTCATCGACGCGTTCGACTACTCCGGCTACCAGGACAAGATGCACCGCATGGAGAAGGAGCTCACGAGCCCCGCCGCGCTGGAGGAGCTCGACTGGGCCATCCGCCGCGCCGAGTGCCTCAAGGACTACCGTAAGTTCCTCATCGCCGACATCAAGCGCTACGGCGACGTCAAGAAGGGCTACCGCGGGCGCGACGTCCGCGGCGTCTCCGCCGACGGCAAGCGCCTCCTCGTCAACCAGATGCAGGACGTGAAGATCGAGACGCTCGGGCTCCGCGAATGGATCGCCCTGAGCTGGGGCGTCCTCGAGAACCGCGCGCCGGACCGGCCGACGCTCGACAACATCGCCAAGGGGACGCAGCTCTTCAACGCCGCCGTGTTCTACTACATGCACGGCAAGGGCGACTACGCCAGCATGGAGCGCGCGAGGAAGCTCGCCCGCCAGGCGCTCGAGCTGCGCGGCGCGCTGCGCTCCGACGCCGGGCACCTCATCCCGCCGCTCGCCGCCGAGTTCGGCGAGGCCCCGGCGGGCGAGGACGGCGGCGCCGGCGGCGGCGACTCCGGCGGCGGCGGATTCGGGTTCGACGAATAGCCCACGGTCCCGCCATGCTCACGCGTCGCATCATCCCGTGCCTCGACGTGATCCGCAACCGGGTCACGAAGGGCGTGAAGTTCCAGAACAACGTCGACCTCGGCGACCCGGTCGAGCTCGCGGCGCGCTACTACGACGAGGGCTGCGACGAGCTCGTCGTCTACGACATCACCGCGTCGCACGAGCGCCGGCCGACGGACCTGGAGATGGTCGCTCGCGTCGCGCGCGCGGTGCGCATCCCGTTCGCCGTCGGCGGCGGCGTCTCGTCCGTCGCCGACATGGAGAGAATCCTCCTCGCCGGCGCCGAGAAGGTGAGCGTCAACTCGCTCGCCGTCGCCCGCCCCGAGGTGATCGCCGAGGGCGCGAGGGCGTTTGGCGCGCAGTGCGTCGTGCTCGGGATGGACCCCGTCCGCACCGACGACCTCGCGCGCTGCCCCTCCGGCTACGAGATCACGACGCGCGGCTTCCGCAACCGCACCGGCATGGACGCCGTCGAGTGGGCGAAGCGAGCCGAGGGCCTCGGCGCGGGCGAGATCGTGGTGAACTCCGTCGACGCCGACGGCACCCGAGCGGGCTTCGAGCTCACGATCACGCGGCTCATCGCCGACGCGGTCGGCGTCCCCGTCGTCGCCTCGGGCGGTGCGGGATGCTCGGAGCATCTGCGCGACGCCTTCGTCGAGGCGCATGCCGACGCGGCGATCGTCGCCGGCATGCTCCACACCGGCGAATACACGATCGGCCGCATCAAGGACGAGCTCGCCGCGATGGGCGTCCCCGTCCGAAAGCCGCTCTAGGCGGCGAATGCATTTCCCCGGACCCGACGCGCCGACATGAAGCGGTATTGCACGCCCCTCTCCCCGGACGACCTCTCCGCCCTCGCCGCGCTCTTCCGCGCGGGCGGGATCGCGATCGTCCCGACGGACACCGTCTACGGCGTCGCCGCGGAGCCCGGGCGCGCGGACGCCCTCGCGCGCATCGTGGCGGCGAAGGGGCGCGACCCGCGCAAGCCGTGCCAGCTCCTGGCGGCGGACGCCGGGGCGGCCGCCGCCGCGACGGGCCGACCGCTTCCGCCGCGCGCCGCGGCGCTGGCGCGCACGTTCTGGCCGGGCGCGCTCACGATCGTGCTCGACGCGGAGGGCGGCGGCACGGAGGGGATCCGCGTCCCGGACCATGCGGTCGCGCGCGCCCTGTGCGCGGCCGCGGGCGGCCTTCTGCGCTGCACGAGCGCGAACCGCAGCGGCGAGCCGCCCGCGCTCGACGCGGCGGCGGCCGCCGCCGCGATTCCGGAGGCGGACGCGGTCGTGGACGACGGCCCGGCGCCCGGCGGCGTGGCGAGCAGCGTCGTGCGCTTCGCCCCGGACGGCGCGCTCGAGGTCCTGCGCGAGGGCGCGATCCCCCGGGCGGCGCTCGAGGCGGCGCTCTAGCCCTCCGGGGACTCGAACGTCTCGCGGACGGTGTAGACGGACTTCTTCTGCGACTCGAAGTAGGTCCGCGTGTTGAGCTCGGCGTTGAGCCCCATCACGATGAACTGCGCCGCGAAGCCGAGGAACATGAACGGGGCGATCACCCAGAAGGGGCGCTTCACGAGGTAGGAGTCCCCGAACCACGCGCCCGCGCCGAAGAGCGAGGTCAGCCACTCGAGCCCGACGAGACCCAGCATCAGCGCGCCCACCAGGAGGCACCAGCCGCCGAACTTGCCGAAGAGGTGCATCGGGCGGTTGCTGTACTTGAGCAGGAACTTCATCGTGATCGTGTCGAGCACGACGCGCGGGATGCGCGCGAGGCCGAAGAGCGCCGCGTACTTGCTCGTGCCGTACTGGCGCGCGTGGTGGCGCACCGGCATCTCGACGATCTTGCCGCCGACCCACTTGGCGTGGGCGATCACGAAGCGGTGCATCTCGCCGTAGAGATGGAATCCCTTCACGACCTCGCTGCGGTAGGCCTTGAGCGAGCAGCCGTTGTCGTGGATCGGCAGGTCCAGGTACCACGCGATGAAGCCGTTCATCACGCGCGACGGGAACGTCCGGACGAGCGAGTCCTTGCGGTCCTTGCGCCAGCCGCTCACCGCGTCGGCGTTCTCGCTCTCGAGTCGCTCGATCACCGCGGGGATGTCCGCCGGGTCGTTCTGCAGGTCCGAGTCCATCGTGACGACGATCCTCCCGCGCGCGTGGTCGAAGCCCGCGGCGAGCGCGGCGGTCTGGCCGAAGTTGCGGCGGAAGCGGACGAGCCGCAGGTGCGGATACTTCCGCGCGGCGGCGCACATCGCGTCCCAGGAGCCGTCCTTCGAGCCGTCGTCCACGAGGATGATCTCGTAGCTGCGCCCCATCGGCTCGAGCGCCTCGTGGAGCTTCTCGCAGAGGACGGGGACGGACTCCTCCTCGTTGTAGATCGGAAGGGCGACGGAGATTTCGGGAGCGTTCATGGTCGGACGGTCGAAGGGTCACACGGTCGGATGGTCACACGGTCACACGGTCATTCAGCATTCAGCATTCAGCATTGCGCATCGAGGCGCGCCAGCGCCCGATGCGCGATGTCGGAGCGGTAGCCGGCGCCGTCGAACTTGATCTTGACGACGCCGCGGTAGGCGTTGTCGACGGCCTGGCGGACGTCCGCGCCGAGCGCGGTCACGCCGAGGACGCGGCCGCCGTCCGTGACGACGAGGCTCGCGCGGCGCGCGGTGCCGGCGTGGAAGACGACGACGTCGTCGAGCTTCGCGGCCTCGTCGAGGCCGGAGATCTCGATGCCCTTGGGATAGGACTCCGGATAGCCGCCGGAGACCATCACGACGCAGACCGCGGGGCGCGGGTCCCACTCGACGGGGCAGTCGGCGAGGGTGCCGTCCATGCACGCCCGGAGCGCGGGCAGGAGAGGGGAGGAGAGGCGCGGGAGGATCGCCTCCGTCTCGGGATCGCCGAAGCGGCAGTTGAACTCGAGGACCTTGGGGCCGTTCTCGGTGAGCATGAGGCCGGCGTAGAGGACGCCGTGGTAGGGCGTGCCGCGGCGCGCGAGCTCGTCCACGACGGGCTGGAGCACCTGCGACTTCACGACGGCGAGCATGTCCGGCGTCATGCACGGGGCGGGGGAGTAGGCGCCCATGCCGCCCGTGTTCGGGCCCTGGTCGCCGTCGAGCAGGCGCTTGTGGTCCTGCGCGGAGGCGAGCGGGACGACCGTCGCGCCGTCGACGAACGCGAGGACGGAGGCCTCCTCGCCCTCGAGATACTGCTCGACGAGCACCTCGCGGGCGGAGTCGCCGAACTTGGCGTCGACGAACATGTCCCGGAGGGCCGCCTCGACCTGCTCCTGGTCCATGCAGACGCTCACGCCCTTGCCGGCGGCGAGGCCGTCGGCCTTGAGCACGACCGGGACGCCGAGCTTCGCGATGGCCTCGCGGGCCTCGGCCTCGGTGCGGACGACGACGTCGTCGGCCGTCGGGACCTGGGCGGCGCGCATGATCTCCTTGGCGAAGGCCTTGCTGCCCTCCATGCGGGCGGTGGCCTTGACGGGTCCGAAGGCGGCGAGGCCGGCCTCCTGGAAGGCGTCCACGACGCCGAGGCAGAGCGGGACCTCGGGGCCGACGACGGTGAAGTCGGGGCGGTTCTCCTTCGCCCAGGCGACGAGCCCGGGGACGTCCTTGGCGGTGATCGGGACGTTGGTGGCGATCGCGGCGGTGCCGGCGTTGCCGGGGGCGCAGAAGAGCTCCGCGGCGGGGTCGTCCTTGTGCAGCTTCCAGGCGATGGCGTGCTCGCGGCCGCCGTTTCCGATGACGAGAATCTTCATGAAACAGGGATTTGCGTTCGTAAAGGGCCGCATTATAGGCCCCCGCGCCCGCGAGGGCAAGGGAAAAGCGCCGCGAATCGCCCGCCCGCGGCGGCTCGCTTTCGCGGCGGCGCGGGATGTGCTAGAATCGCGGGCCATGAACGCACCGCTCCAGCTCACCAGCCCCTCGAATCCCCGGATCAAGGAGATCGCGAAGCTGCGCCAGCGCTCGCATCGCGACCGCGCGGGGGCGCTGCTGGTGGAGGGCTACCGCGAGCTCAAGCGCGCGGTCGACAACGCCTGGCGCCCGCGCACGCTCGTCACGTGCCCGGACCTCTTCCTCGGCAAGCACGAGCCCGCGCTCATCGCGCGCTGCGTCGGGGCCGGCGCGCAGCACCTGCAGGTCGCGCCGAGCGTGTTCGCGAAGATCTCCGCGCGCGACCGGCCGGACGGCCTCCTCGCCGTCGGCCCGCAGCTGCGCCTCTCGCTCGCGGACCTGAAGCTCCCGGAGAACGCGCTCGTCGTCGTGGCCGAGTCGATCGAGAAGCCCGGCAACCTCGGGACGATCCTGCGCTCGGCCGACGCCGCCGGCGCGGCCGCCGTGCTCGTCTGCGACCGCTGCACCGACGTGCAGAACCCCAACGTCGTGCGCGCCTCCGTGGGGACGCTCTTCTCGCTCCCGGTCGTCGAGTGCACGACCGCCGAGGCGGTGCCGTGGCTCGCGGAGCGCGGCTTCCGCATCCTCGCCTCGACGCCGCACGCGGAGGCGTTCTACACGGACTACGACCTCACGGGGCCGACGGCGGTCGTCGTCGGCGCGGAGCAGGTGGGGCTGAAGGACGCGTGGCTGATGTCGGAGGCGTGCTCGCGCGTGCGCATCCCGATGCTGGGGCAGTGCGACTCGCTCAACGTCGCCGCGGCGACGACGATCCTGCTCTACGAGGTCGTGCGCCAGCGCGTCGCGAAGGACCGCTCGATCGTGCCGCCGCCCGCTGCGCACGAGCACGGCGGCGACGACCCGCACGCCGACCCGGAGCATTCGGTCGACTTCGGGGGCTAGCGCGGTTCCAATCCATGTGTAGCCCCCGCTCCATGCGCCGGCATGCTCGGGCTACGGTGGCGCGGCCGCGAATGCCGGGCCGCGCGCCGGGGCGCCCGCGCGGCGGTCTCGCGGCGCTCGTCGGCTCGGCGGGGCAACTCCCGCCTTCGCCTCCTCCCGCTCGCGATCCCATCCACGCGGGCATCCCCGGCGCGCTGTGCCCCCGGCATTTGCGGCCCCAGGCCAAGGGACAAAGCTCCCTTCGGTCGCTTTGCCCCGGGCTTTTCCTCCCGAGCGGCCGTCGCGGGGCGCCGCC
>Ga0310695_10006346_pt1 | contig 19648 bp, 18 predicted proteins | sample RumenRJG_04DNA_FD_203882 | JGI IMG/M metagenome (GOLD analysis project Ga0310695, IMG submission 203882) | Bovine rumen microbial communities from Lethbridge, Alberta, Canada - RJG_04 (v2) (version 2) | ecosystem: Host-associated > Mammals > Digestive system > Stomach > Rumen | place: Canada...
AAACTGCTACTGCTTGGACTCCATGACAATACTGTCAAAGAGCTGGCGAAAAATGACTGAGGGCTATCCTACCAACTGGAAAAGCGGAAGAACCTCTTTATTTCTTTCCAAAACGGTTGATTACCACATCCAGTAATAATCACACGTCTTCCGCGTAAGCGTCCATCAGAGAAAAGTTTATCAAATACACATACAGCCCGATAGACATTTTTTTCATAACGATTGCCACTCACCATCAGGAAATAGTCTTTTTTATGGGATGACTCTTTTATTTGGCGCACATTAAAAGGAGAATAGAATACTTGGATATTCTCTGCATTCAGTTCAGGATAAAAAGCCAGCATTGCGCTTTTTGTATGACAGGAGGCAGTTATAAACTGTGCATTTCTAATTTTTAGCAATCGATGGCTTTGTTTAATATGTTTCTGTTTCAGATATTGCCGTGCAACATTGCAGTGAGAGATAATCCATGAAACGACTCGATCCTTCCATCGCCCCTCATATTTGTAGCGATAAAAATCCCAGGGCAACTCAGCAGCTCTTAGACCATGGACTACGCCTACGAGTTTAGCACTACAACTATAATCAGAATATGAAACAGGCAAGGCACTATAGAACACATTATAATTACCTTTCTTTATCAAACTGTAAATTTCGTGCTTTTCATTGACGTTGATTACAGTTATTCTTTCCTCGCCAGCAAGCAACTTTTCTATTTCTGGATCTGTATTAAGTCGCTTTGACAATACGACATCAAATGCATACCCATGTTTGATTGCTGCTTTAAGCATGAACTTCGCATATTCACCACCACCATGAAAAACTGCTCTCGAACTGCTCTGAGTGGCTGTTCCGTCAAAAAGAACTTTCTTCATAATTTGTCACCCCCTTTCAACACTTCTTTTATCGCATCCAAATAGCCATGACCATATTTTATGTCTGGCTCAACATAATTTCCTTCACCCCATTCGTTCCAAGACTTTAGAAACAGTATTTGGTGTTCAGGGGTCTTATCTTTAAGAATATCAACAAATCGGCGTAATTGTCTTTCAAACGCTGATGGTGTACTATTTACCATCATTATTGTGTTTGAACCGCTCCGAGGACTATGATCCCAGTTTGGATAAATCTGTGGATAGACATTTTCCTTTGCGTCCAGTTCCGGATGAATCCATGTAGACAGTTCTTCTTCATAGTCAATGACATTAATGCATCCATTATATTTTATTGCGCTGTGAAACCTTCTTGCCAATTTAGCAAACACACTTGTTTGGGTTGTATGTCTAATTACGCCCATCATGTTAGGTGTTACAGCACTAAAACCTCTTTCCAACTGTGCTTTTATGTTAGAAATCATTGTGTCGTATTTTGCTCCCAACACCCTACCTACAAAATGAATTCCCGGAAAGCCGTTTTCTGCAGCCAATTTATTCCAACATTTGATGGTATGGTCTGGCAAGTCTGCCGCACGATGAATAAATACTAACGGTTTCCCATCAACCATAATATATCTGGAATCTTTGAATACAGGAAGAAGTTTGTTGAAATGAGCCACATCGTCAGCTTCACTATATGTCTGTTCTATCAGCACTTTGGTTCCTTCAGCCAAACTACCATCCTTATTCCACATCTTTGACTTCCATGTCTCGTTGGCCCATCCTATGCAAAAGGGGAAATCTGGTTTCCCGCTGTGAACAACCTCCCAAAATGGACGTTCCATCAATTCATGACCTTCAAACCAATAGTGCCAGATACAAAAGCCCTCAATGCCAGCTTCACGTGCTAATCTAGCCTGTTCCTCGCGGACTTCTGGTACACGAAGGTCATAAAAGCCCAAATCCGAAGGAATCTTGGGCTGATAGTGATCTTTAAATAGCGGTTTCGCTTTTGCAACGTTTGTCCACTCTGTAAATCCCTTCCCCCACCATTCGTCGTTTTCCTTGAACGGATGGTATTGAGGAAGATAAAATGCTATTATTCTTGTTTTTGACATGATTTTTCATTTACGCTTTTCAATTAAACTCTTCTTTACCTATATGAAAAGATTATCATGTATTAACACTTTCATAATACGTGAATACTTTCGAAATAATCTTAGGAATATCAGAATCAGTAAGATTAACGACAGATGCCGTCTGTTTCTCGCTATCCTGACCATTATTGTCAAAGGCTCCTTTGAACTTATAACTATAGGCAAGGCCAAAAACAGGCACACCTGTATATATGGCGGCAAAATTGGCATGCATTCGGGTACCAACAAAGAAAGACATCTGGGAAATGAGATACTTTACTTGCGGCGGAGTCAAATCCTTATCAATCAATATGACTCTTTCCTTGTTTTCCAGACCATTGAATAATCTCTTGGCTGCATCTAAGTCATCATTATACTTGTCAGGCTTTGCATAATTGTAAGAGTGCGATATGAGATAAACAGTCTTACCTTTCTGCTGGAACTCTTTTATCAGCGTCTCTATCAATTTTGGATAAGAGCCAAACTGACCTGCAAGAGAGTGGAACTTATTATCATATGCAAGACCGCTCACGTTGATTCCGATAGCGTTCCTCTTGTCTATGTCAATATCCCATTTTTCAGGTTTCATGTAATATGACAAGTCCTTAGTAAGCTCGTATGACACGTCCATCTCTTTTAACTCTGAGGTAAAGCACTCATCACGCACATACACCTTTTGAGCATATTTCAAAATTTTTCTCGCAATTTCCTGATTCCTTCGTTCATGAAAAGGACCTATTGTCTGAGGAAGAATTATGATAGGTTTATTTGCGGACATAGCAAGCTTAATCAATCCGAGACGCCCCATGAATAAGCGGGTATTATAAATGTCTGAAAAGCCATCACCACCATTTATAGCCGCAACATATTCCACCTGATTAACCAGCTTACGGAGTTTTGTAAATGGCAACAATATACCAAGATATAGCATCAGGCGCCATTCTATGATGTTGACAAAACGAGTTTCTATCTCCCATTCTGTGCCTGATATAGATACTTTTGTGGTAACATCAACTCTGTTTCTGTTCTTACGAAAGGGATTCCCCTTACTCTGTATTTGAAGAATACGCTTCCCCTTGGGCAACAATCCTCGCTCTTGCAGAAATGTGAAAGCACCATAGCCCAAAGCTGCACTTCCTCGATTCCTATCACGTAGATTCATGCCAGATATTATAACGTATTTTCGATTTGCTTTGTTCTTTCCCATTGCTTTGTTTCAAAGTTATATTGTTTAATAATACGTGCGGGATTTCCTGCTACTATACTATAAGGAGGGACGTCTTTTGTCACTACTGCTCTTGCCGCAACTATAGAATGTCTACCAACATGAACGCCAGATAAAATTTCACAACCAAAACCAAGCCAACATTGATCCTCAATCACAACAGGACCTTTGGAAATAAGCTTTTGTATCTTAATTGGGATGTCTATTTCTTCATAGCCATGAGAGTGGTCAGTAACATGGACATATCCAGCGAATAAAACGTTATTACCAATTTCAATTCTATCTATACAAGCAAAACTATTTCTTATGCCTATCCAGCAACCATCTCCAATAGTTATTTTCGGATTATAAGATATACCAGCATATTTCTTTAATGGTAAAAAATACGCATACTTCCCTATACCAACATTTTTCCCGAAATGTAAAGTATCTGGATTTTGGAAAGTAACATCTTTCCCAATGCCAATTCTTCCCTTTGTCGATCCAAACTTACGTCTCCAAAAAAGCCATCTTAAATAGTTACAGCATCGTTCTCTTATACTTTTCATTAATTCAAAATTTTACTCATTAAACTTAAAATTTTTAAATGGAATTTAAGAAGGAAAGCAGATGATATAATTATTCTTTTGTAAACCGAACCATCTCGCCCCATTTTAGTTACTACCTTATTAAAAACCTTGTGTGTATTTGACTTTTCTTTTTTTGCAATTGTTCCAAGTTGTGACTGTATATAAATATCCATACTTATTTGTTTCACGCATATTTCTTTGGCTTCCGAAACTGCATTCACCACTTTTTCTCCATTGTTATTACATATTATTATTGAATTCCCTATTTGATCATTATCAATATACTCTTTAAGCCAAGGATCCGCTAATGAAATATCACTTAAGTTGTTTGTCTTTTTTGTGCAATATAAACAGCGCTTTGGCCTGTACAATAAAGATTTATGTATTTGTTTCCAAGGATAGGTATTGTTTTTGCGCCTTATAACATCACCATTTTTTAATTTTATTTGAATCCCCGATGGCCATCCACCTCCCCTATACTGCATGTAAACCACATCATCTTTTTTTATTCCCAACATTTTATAATACAACCATGTACCTTCAATCGTTGTTTGGCCAGAACAGCAGAGAGATATTATAAAGCTTTTGATATTATGACGTGATAATATAGTTTTGATTGCATTTACCTGGCAGGGCATACATGTTACGACAATACCATTTCTTATTTTTGATATGTTATCTTTAATAAATTTTACATTATCAGTATCTTGATAGATACTCCCACAATTATTGTACTCAGAAAAAACATAAATCAATTTCGGTTCATATTGACATTTGTCACGGTTGAAGACAAAAGTCATAGACGTGCCAAATTCACCACTTTCAAGCAAATATTGAATAATTTGAGTACCTACACCACCTGAAGATGATTTCCAGCGAATATCTTTATTTAAAGAGTGCCCAATATAGTAAATCATACTTTCATCCTTTTATAACGACAACCCCATAATTATACATTCTTCAACAATACCATAATTGAATGACAATAGTATCATTGCCATAATCGTTTTTTCAATGTCTCTATTCTATTGCAAATAAACATACGCTCTGTGGTGTCTAAGGAAAGAATATATATTAATGTCGGTATAACAAAAAAGTTAGACAAAGCCACAACTACAAATCTCATTCCATCATAACACCCTGTAACTTTAATAAGAAGATATACAATGACTGAAGAAATAACAATTACTATTCCCACTCTGTATATAACTTCATTAAAATAGTCTCTCATCGAAAAACCTATTATCATTTTTTCTAAGAGAAATAACCTTATAAACAAGCTAATAAAAGCAACTATAATCATTGAAATATAACTCCATTCTGGTCCAAAACCTAAATAAAATGCAAAGTAACAGCATATAACACCGAATATAAGAATACCTCCCATGATAATTTGGTAATTCTTTATATTTCCTGTTGCAAGCATACCAATATAGAGAGTATTTGAAAGGGCGAGAAACATCGAATATATTACTGTCAGTCGTAAAAATTCAACTGCAAAAGCAGGCACTTCGACAAGCCATATTTTCAGAATATAGTCAGATTCCACAAAAAAAGTTAGGCCAAAAAACCAATAGAGCAGAGCTGCATACTTTGAACCTCTGTACATCAATGTATTCATATACTTGAAATCACCAGATGCATGACTCTTTGTAATCTGAGGATTTACAGCGATCATAAAATTTGAGACAAATATGGTTATTGCATGGTTAGCTTGCTCAGCTATTCCTCTTGCTGCATTTAGAGTAACTCCAAAAAAAATATTAATAAGTATGTTTATACCTTGATTACTTAATATACCAGCCGTACTGCCGATAAAATTCCAACCTGAAAAGGCTAGCATTTCCTTAAATAATGGTTTGTCTATCAAAAAATGGAAATGACACTCTTCAAAATGTTTTGAACAATATATGCCATATATTAATCGTAATGAAAGTGAAATAACCAACATAAGTAAAGCATAAGCAATTAATCTGTCAGACCCCAATAACCATAGAATGTAAACAATTCCCAACTTAACTGACGCTTCATAAATACCTATATATGCAAAAACACTCATCTTTTCATGCGCTATGATACAGGCGTTATATGGTATACTAATCAAATTAACACAAAAAGCTAAAACGCTACATTGAAACACCCAATTGGCAGCATGGAGTCTTTCTGTGGAAATATTTAACTGGGTATTAAGGAACCATATTCCAACACTCTCAAATAAAAAGAAAACAAAAAGCGCCATTAAAAGATGTACGGAAACTGTAGCACAAAAGATTCTGTTCATCTGAGGATGATCTTTTCCCATTTCGTAGGAAATAAAACGTTGACTAGCATGAACCAAAGAACTACTTATAATAGCAAACATGGCAACAAACCCACCTACTATATTATATATTCCGTAATCTTCAACTCCAAGAGTTTGTAACACAACTCTACTGGTGAAGATACCTATGCCCATTATCACAATAGACCTTAGGTAAAGGAATAATGTGTTCTTAGCTATACGTTTATTGTTATGTGAAATATTCAAAGAGTTCATTATAGACAAATATTATACATATATTTGATCAACAAAAAAAAGATAACCTGCTTTAAATATGTCAGAATAATTAAACTTTATGTCAAAAAGGAGAATCAAAGTCCTTCAGCAAAGGATGCTTCGTGTCTTTCTCTGAAAGAATTGCTTTGTCGTCTATGTGCCAATCAATGCCAAGAGAATCGTCAAGGATACTTATACCACCATCTGCTTCAGGATGATAAAAATCATCACATTTATACTGGAATACAGCCGTTTCACTCAACACAGCGAAACCATGGGCAAACCCCTTAGGAATAAAAAACTGCTTGTGATTATCTTCTGTGAGTTCCACTGCAACATGTTGTCCATACGTCGGTGAACCTTTACGAATGTCTACAGCCACATCAAGTACTGCACCTTTCACACAACGCACCAATTTACTTTGTGTAAAAGGAGGCCTTTGGAAGTGAAGCCCTCGCATTACGCCATAGCATGACATACTCTCGTTATCCTGCACAAAGTTGATAGTATGTCCCAAAATGGGTGCTACTTTCTCGTCAAATTCACGCTGCGAGAATGATTCAAAGAAATAGCCACGCTTATCGCCAAAAACCTTTGGCTCGATAATCAGAACACCATCTATAGTGGTCTTTATAACATTCATAATACTATGCTTTCATTAAGTTCTTCATACATACCTTCAGCGAATCAGTCCAATAGGGGATTTTGATGCCAAAGGTTTCTTTTATCTTTGTTTTGTCTAATACCGAGTAAGAAGGACGCTTAACAGGACTTGGAAATTCTTCTGAATGACAAGGTTGGATGTCACAGCCTGTATTACCAGCAATCTCGGCTATCATCTTTGTGAAATCATACCAAGAACACACGCCCTCATTACTATAATGATAAATACCTTCTAATGGATTTTTTAAAGCAGCTACAATGGCCGTTGCCAAATCGTAAGCATAGGTAGGAGTACCCACCTGATCAAAGACCACCTTCAACTGGGGCTTAGTGGCAGTAAGATTGAGCATGGTCTTTACAAAGTTCTTTCCGAACTCAGAATACAACCAAGCAGTACGGATTATCATATACTTACAGCCTGTAACGATTACCTTATGTTCACCAAGAAGCTTTGTTGCACCATATACGCCTGTAGGTGTACCTTTCTGGTCTTCCTTACATGGAGTATTATATGATTCTTTGCCAAATACGTAATCTGTAGAGATTTGTACCAGCCAACCGCCAACCTCCTTCATCGCCTTTGCAAGATTCTCAGGTGCTGTGGCATTTAGTTTCTCTACCAAGGAGTACTTCTCAGGATCTTCTGCCCCATCCACATTTGTCCATGCAGCACAATTGACGATAGCACCAACATTATTCTCTGCTACCATCTTACGGATAGCTTCTATATCAGTTATATCCAGATAAATAGTTTCCACACCTTCTATCTGATTTACATCAGTGAAGATGTAATTGTCAGCCGACTCTTTGGAGATGATACGCATCTCATTCCCCAACTGGCCATTAGCTCCAGTTACAAGTATATTCATATTTTTATAAGAATCACACATGCTCCAGCGTTCCGCTGTTGATGTCCTCTTTCATTTCATCAATTACCTTTAGCAAATACTGGCCGTATTGGTTCTTTAGCATAGGCTGAGCTATTTCACGCATACGCTCTTCGGTAATCCAGCCATTACGGTAAGCTATACCTTCAAGACAAGCGACCTTCAAGCCTTGTCGCTTCTCAATCACTTCAACGAAGGTACTTGCCTCTGCAAGGCTATCATGGGTACCAGTATCAAGCCATGCGAAACCACGACCAAAGACTTGTACCTTAAGTTCTCCATCCTTCAGGAACTCCTGATTGACTGTCGTAATCTCCAGTTCTCCACGTGCAGAGGGTTTGATATGCTTCGCTACATCCACCACTTTGTTGGGATAGAAATAGAGTCCAACCACGGCATAGTTACTCTTAGGCTCCTTCGGTTTCTCTTCAATGCTTAAGCAATTACCATTCCTATCAAATTCTGCAACACCATAACGTTCGGGATCACTCACCCAATAGCCAAATACTGTAGCTTTGCCTTTGTTATCTGCATCGTTCACAGCATTGCGCAACAGCTTTGTGAAGCCTGCCCCATAGAATATATTATCACCAAGCACCAAGCAGGCTGAATCATTGCCGATAAACTTTTCGCCAATGATGAATGCCTGAGCCAGTCCGTCTGGAGAAGGCTGCTCTGCGTACTCAAAGTGTACTCCATAGTCACTACCGTCGCCAAGCAAACGTTTGAATCCAGGCAGGTCATAAGGTGTAGAGATAATGAGTATATCTCTGATACCTGCGAGCATCAAAGCACTGATCGGATAATACACCATCGGCTTATCATAAATAGGGAGCAATTGCTTGCTCACGCCCTTTGTTATAGGGTAAAGACGAGTACCAGAACCGCCTGCAAGTACTATTCCTTTCATATTTCACTGATTATTTGATTAGCTCTTTTTAATGCGTTAGATAAAGCCTCCTCACATTCTGGCCTAAACCAAACTTTGGTTTTCATCTTCTCCATCCAGTCCGTATTTTTGAAATGGATAGAGAGAATAGCATAAGGATAAAGGCAATTCACCACATCACCTCCTGTTGATACTGCCCAATTACCATAAACAGAGTCAACATCTGCTTGAATATTGAAGTAATGAAATTGTTCTTTAATTTTTATTTGTTTCCATCTTTTTTTTCTTGCTTACTTGCGGCCCGACTGGCAGGCGGTACGGCTGTGTGGAGGACTACGGAGTACCTGCCATCATTTAAAGAGCCACGAACTGCGCGTAATGATTCGTTGGCTCCGTAGCCGCAAGTTATTATTGTTCACAGTTCAAGGTGCATGTTTACAAGTTATTGAACTCATTTTGCTTTGAACAATATTAACTCCCGCATAGCTCTATTCACCTATTGGTGAGAAATCACTAATATCACAATCCTTTACTATCTCAGCACCCTCAACTTCAATTTCTTGATTGTTGAACGAGTTAACCGGGTATTCCCAAATATTGAGTTTGACGGTGATAGTATCATGACACACTGGACATTCTTCCTCAATCACTGCTTCATAATGATACTCTTCACCCATAGCATTATCACCATGGTCAAAGGTGTCTGCTAACTCCCATTCCAAATCGTAGTTATCAATATTGATATTAAATTTGTGACCGCATGTGTCACATTTTACTGTAATAATATGGCTCATACTATGTTGGTTTTAAAATTTAACGTCTTGTTCCATACAATAGATCAAACTGATCGTATGCAAAGCTATCAGTCATTCCTGCAATGTAATCTGCTATCACTCTAATCAATATCACCTCATTGCCCGCAACAACATCCAATATCTTCGAGCGGTCATACGGCTGTCCCAACATTTTGAAAAGATCTTTCACAGCGGAATCCTGCATCTGATTGGGATTAGTGTAATATGCCTTAAAGAGTTTCCTAATGATGTAAGCGCCTTTCCCATCAAGGGCTTGTGCTGCATAAGAATTCAGCACATGGCTCTTCAATAATTGCTGGAATTTTTTATCAAAAGTCTTCAAATCAGGTGAGAACTCAATTACTGTGCTGTGTCTATCTACAGGTAGAGTTGCATGCTTAGCTATGAAATCTTGAAGATTACTAATTCCAAAGTCGGCACTTAATTTTTTGAAGTTTTTCTTACCACGCGACACAAGATTTACAACATACATATTAACAAGGAATCTTGAAAAGAGAGAAATAAACTGTGAAAGTTCTCCTTCTTTTGCTTTCACCAGATTATCATAGTTCTTTTTATTGACACCTTGTAGGTTCAACCCTTCTTTTAAGGCCTTCAACAAATCATCACGAGAAATGAGGTCATACCTAAGACTATCCTCTATATCATGATGACGTTGTGCTATTTCATCAGCCTGGGCTACCACATAGCCCTCGAAAGACCAATAAGGATTCAACGAATCTATTATGTTCTGATAAAATGGATACTCTATGACATTACCATTATCCAATTGTTTACGAATACTTGAATGGTGGATAATACCCCAAAGTGTGTATTTCGTAAGGTTTAACCCTTTCCCTTCTGTACCAGGTTCCAGCTCGCAAAGAACACGGGCTGATTGAAGGTTGTGTTTAAAACCTTGTTGTGCAGGTGGTATAACCACAGTTGCACCTTGGCTATCAGGTAGTGGATGGACACCTTTGGTAAACTCATCAAGTGTTCTTTCGCCTACATGACCGAACGGGGTATGACCCACGTCATGGCCTAAAGCAATAGCCTCAGTAAGATCAAGGTTTAGCCCCATTGAAGTGGCTATAGACCGAGCTATCTGACTAACCTCGAGCGTATGGGTCAAACGAGTACGGATATAATCAAGGTCTTCCATCATGAACACCTGTGTCTTATCCCGTAAACGGAGGAAACTTTTCGAATAAAGCACACGGTCGCGATCCTTTGCAAAATGATTGCGATACAGCTGTGCCGGTTCCTCCTCGTTCCACCTGTCTTTCACCAATGGATCAGAATTTGGCGATGTGGAAAACCAGTTAGAATTAAATTTTACCATATTATTAATCCAAAATTGTTCTTACAAGACTATTCGTTCGTATTTCACTCGCTCCACTCTCGCATTAGTCATACTTGTGCCATACTGTTTGAGTATGCCTAGAGTATGCCTAGAGTATGCTTAGAGTATGGCTAGAAGCAGCTTAGAGTATGGCTAGAGTATGGCTAAAGGCTAAATAACTCCTTACTTCCTATATCTATTACTCTGCAGTTTATTGGCCATGATGCCATTATCTTTCGGATTCAGATTAACGGTATTGATAATCTTCTGGCGCTCGTTGATATCTACATGGTTGTTATAAAGGAACGACCGTACCCTGGCACGGATGATACTCATGGCGACAGGGTTGTCGCGCAACTCTTCGACCAGATCCTCCAACTCAGTAATGGCAATCTTGGAAGTGAAGCAACTGATAATGGAGAAGGATACCAACTTGGCCGCAGGTGTACCCATTTCTTTGGCTATCTCAGCGAATGTTCCCCTGAGTTCCTTATTGCCTACGGCATGGATAATCTTGGAGAATACAAAGAGACAGAAGTTGAGCGATGTGACCTCAAAGAAGCCGTCTATCTTCTTCTTGATCTCATCATTCGTATCACCCTCCTTCTTGTTCTTGAGGACATCCTCTATGAGTTGTGACTTCTCAGACTCGATGAATGCCCCGAAATAGCTGATGGTGCGGAAAGCCGTATTATACATTTCCCTGACCAAGAGTTTGATTTTGGTCTTGGGCAGCGAGCCTTGACGGTTCTTGACTATCTGACCCACCACCTCGATAGAACGGAGCGAACGGTTCATGTTCTGAATCTCTTCGGGAAGTTCATTGGGGTTGACCTTCTTTTCCTTCGCCATGAGTTTATCGTTCTCATCGCGCTTCTTGAGCATACGTTCACGTTCTTTCTCGGGGTCTATCTTCACATTGGGGGCAACAATCTCTTTCTTCAGGTTTTCACAAAGTTCATTGACCAGTTTGTAATAGTCATCATCACGGGTAAGCGTGACCTGCTTCTGATTTTCCAACGCAGAGGTCAGAGCCATCTGCGTGGCCTCGATGAACTGAGGTGCCTTGATATGGTGGGCAATGAAGATAAGGATATTGGCTTTCTGCTCATCGTGGATGTCAATGCACAGATCCAAGATGTCATCCAGACCGTTGTCGTCGTGGATGTGGTCTGCCATATACTTTGCCACCAAGTAATAGTAGATGTAGTTGTAGGAGAACTTATAGTAATAGTCGTCCGTAGAACGAAGCAGATTGCACTTCAGGAGGTTGGTCTTGACCTCCTTGTAGCCCTGCGAGAAGAATTCTTCCTGATATTGCGTGTAGAACTTCTGGAAGTCATCCTCGGAAATGGGCTTGCCTTTCTTCTTGTAGATGAAATACGCCAGACTTGTCAGCACATTGTAGTAGCGGTCAATCTTGGTGCGGTCGTCCACACAGGTCATCAGGGCACAAGTAATCAGGGCACCGTAGCAGTAGCCGTAGGATGTGCGCTCCAATGAACTGCTCTGCATCTTGGTGTTGGAAAGCAGGATGGAGAGGATATAGATGGGATAAGAAGGCATGTACTCCTTACCCAAGAAACTCTCTACCATATCGAAACCAGCCTTCACCCGTTCAAGGAGTGCCTGCTGTTTGAGCGTAGAGGCGTTGACATCGTAGGTGGTGTAGAACTTCTTGACCAATTCGTTGCGCTTCACATGGCCCAAGGGTTTGATGCGTGCCATCAGGGTTTCCTTCTTCTCCATGAGGAAATAGGACGAAGAGACGCCCTCGTTCTCCTTGGTGGTGATGATGACCTTACTGAAACGATCGAGCATCTGGTCAATGACCTTCTTCTTGGTGGTATCATTCAGTTGGCACTCATCAAAGTTATCTACCAGCAAGACCTTGCGTTCCTTGTCGTACTGGGCATATTTCTCTTTGTCCTCACCGTTATACTGGTCTGTAAAGGCTGAGGCAAGCACCTTATCCAGATTATCGTTGATGTACTTACCCTTGACAAACAGGGGATACATATATTTATCCACAAAGCGCAAGTAGTACATATTGAGCAGACTGGTCTTGCCGCTCTGGTCGTCGCCCTCCAGCATCACCAGCTTGTACTGTTTATCGTCAATGATGGAAGAGCTGTCGGTAAAGTCCTCGTCCACCTTAATCTGACGGGTGTTCATGCGCTCCAAGTCGGGATATACGAAGAACTCGTCGAGCGTCATCTTGACATTCTCACTGTTGTGGATGGGGATGGACATCTTACGCAGGGACTTCAGGAAGTCTGCGTTGTGACGGAACTCGTCGGTCTTGCGCTCGCGGTTCAGGTCCACCGTTTCCTCTTTCCGGTTGGAATAGAGGCCTTCGTTGTACACATAGTTGCGAACCGTGCATTGGAAGGTAGCCATATCCAGCACAAAACTGTTGAACGAAGATGTGCGCTGCTTGCCCATACGGTCCAAGCACAAGGCACCACCCTGGAACTCGTTGATGGTCTCGCTCTCGAACACGTCTTTGACCTGCGAGGAGGAAGGTGTGTGCTCATGGCCATAGAGTGCCATATTAGAGGTGCGCAGGATGTGCTTGTTGAAGCGCTTATTGTTGTTGTCGCACCCCTGCGTAATCCAAGGATAATAGTGGTGGAAGACGGAAATGACGAAATCGACATCCCGGTGCTCTTCCTCTATCAAGCCCAAGGGCATCACAATGCTGCTTTGCTCTTCTTTCTTGACGGACATCCACGACGTGTTGTAGAGACGGAAGAGGATGGTCTTGTCGCCAGCCTTGATGGGGATATTATTGTTGATGGAAAGGGTGAAGTCCTTTTCAATCATGATTTCCCTGGCAAAGGTGGCGTATTCGGTCTGGACGGCCGAGATAATCTGATAGATGCTGTCGTCAACGGCAGAGGCATTGGTGCGCAGACTGCCCAGCAACATCTGACGGGCTGCGTTATCTTTTTGAAAGTTGCAGTCGTGATTGCCAGGGACGCAGATAATCTTGTTCTCCAACTCCCTGTTATTGAGTCCACGCTTTGCAAACTGTTTCAGGAGTTCACGGAAGAAACTTTTGGCATAGCCATACTCCTCCTCGCTTCCGGTGTTCGCAATATCACCGGAAACCACGATAATAATCTTACCGCAGTCTGAGAAGTCGTTCCATACGGCAGGCACTATCTGCTCTGCCTTCTTCAACAGCCACTGGATGTTGTCCTTCTCTATGTGTATATCCGAAAGATGTAATATGGCAACTTTCATCGTTGTTCCTGGTTCCACAGTTTCAAGTGTCTGGTCGTGTTGGGGCTCCTCATGCTCAACCGACTCAGAGGGTGTACCACTGGTAGGCTTCTTTTCCGCAATGTCGCCATCAACGGCCCCTTCCGCTTTTTGAAGCGCAAGTTTGATGGCAGAGTCGCCAATGTAGATATTTTGCTTGGCCTCTGTGGCATTGGGCAGTATCTGATTGCTTCCGCCTTTGATATCGATTGTATTATCTGACATGGTGTTACATCTTAATATATATAACTACTTGTTTCTGAGGGTGCGTTTACGCTCCGACCAAGCATTGTTTATCTGGACGCGCAGGTTGTCGATGCCACGTCCTTTCCCAACACCATTGATGAAGGGTAGCAGGGTCTTGATGAATTCTTCCTTGACAATACGCTGCTCATCGAGATGAGGTTCATTCTCGCACATCATGGCAACGACTTTACCTACGTCGGCAGCATTCTCGCACACGGCAAGGGAGGCTACGTAATTGCGCAGCGACTCTTCCTTCTCTATGTACACGAGCAACCTACGCTCATCATCGGTGAGCGGTGGCTCTGCAGCAGACCCTTTGCGCAGGGCTTCCTTGGCGAACTGGTCGCCATAGAAATGCTGCTCTGCTTTGGTGGCGTTGGGCAGTATCTGGTTGCTGCCGCCATAGATGTTGAAAGTGATGTTATTCTTGTCTTCTTCCATGATGTTTTCTAACTATTCTTCAACCGTTTTTCAATGATGTTTAAGCCGTTTTTGAACGACTTTCAACGGAATTGAAAAGGGGTAGTTTCTGTCATATCTTTGCAATCGAAATCAGATCAAAACTGGTTCAAGGTTCAAAGTTCAAGGTTCAAGGTTGCTAGCGCTTGGGACACGAGAACGAGACCAGAAACAGCAAGTCTGAGATCACCGAGATTATTCACTTAAAGTTAAATTTAAAATGTACATGCGTATGCAAAACATCTTTTTATCACCGCACTTCGAACTCAGAGAGTTCACTGAGAGCGCCACGGCCAAGAAGCACGGCATCGTGAACGAACCTCCTCAGGAGGCAGTAGAGAACCTGAAGCGTCTGTGCGAGGGCACGCTGGAGCCGCTGCGCGAGGCTATCGGTCTTCCTATCATCGTTACGAGCGGGTTCAGAACTCAGGCACTGAATAGCATTCTGGCTCACGCGTCAAGTACTTCTCAACATATGAGAGGACAAGCCGCAGATTTCTATGCCGGCAACGGCAGCCGCGAAGAGCTTATCAAGGCGTTCCGAGAGATTCTGCAAGGTTCGATGGACTCACCACAGGGGAGGAAGATTGACTTCGACCAGTTGATTCTGTACCCGACGTTCATCCATGTGAGCTATGTCTCAAAGGAGAAGAACAGGCGCGGGATCTTGCTAGCCCACAGGGACGGTAAACTCGGCTACGGCCGCATCACTCTGAGCAACGCTCTTAAAATCAATTAATTATTAACGTTTCAAAATCCATTTAAATTATGGCAAAAGTAACTCAAGTCGGCCCTGGCCGCAAAACAACCGGTACCATTGACGGTATCACGTATGTAACTCGTAACGGCGTGACCTACGCCCGTAGTACTCCAACCATGCCAGCGAGTGTGTATAACACTCCAGCTGCGAAGAAGCGTCAGGCAATCTTCAAGTTTGTACAGATGCACATGAAGCTGCACCTGCGTACCATCAAGCAGACGTTCACCCCCAAGGGTAACGGAACACCTACGAACCGCTATTACAGCATCAACGGTAAGGCGCTCACTCTGGCTCTCGACACCTTGGCTGAACTATACTGCGCTGGTCAGGATGTCACCATCGATGACGTTGAGCAGGCTATCAGCGACTATGCTGCTGCTAACCCCAAGAGCATCAAGATTGCCGCTAAGAGTGGTTATCAGGAGGTGTTCCTTACTGGCCCCTGGCCTGAGACTATCACGCTGAATGCCCTGGCTGGCGACAGCACGATGATTATCATCGTGAATGAGAACGGTCAGCAGACCGTGATTAACACCGATGGTTCGGTGTCGGTTTCAGGTGGTGGCTCGAACACGAATGGCACGAATAACACGAATAGTGGTAATTCGAGCGGTTCGGGCGGTAACTCAGATGGCAACACTGGTGGTAACACTGGCAGCGTGACTCCGAGTAATCCTAAACTGGCCATCAACCGCACGGGTACTGGCACTTCGACAGTGAGCGTGAACGGCAGTGGCGTGAACAGCGGTGCTGAGATTGAGGCGAACACCGAGGTAAGCATCAGCATCACTCCTGCTGAGGGCGAAACGCCTACCGCCTCTCTGAACGGCAACGCTGTGACCCTGACTGAGAACGAGGGCGTTTACTCTGGCTCGTTCCAGATGCCAAGCAGCAACGCTACGCTCGTGATCAACAGCGGTGGCACCACTGGTGGCGGGTCTGGCGATATGAATTAGTGAGCTGAGCTCACGGTTCAAAGGTTCAAGGTTCATGGTTCAAGGAGTTCAACCCTTGGCCATGGGCCTGAGCCAGAGCCGCTAACCTCTCGCCTATTAATTCAAATTTATTTTTAACTTCAAAATTTTATCGTTATGAAGAAAATTTTTCAGAAAATCGTTTCTAAGCTTCTCAAGAAAGCTGTGAAAAAGGTGGTGTCCGCAGAGATACCCGAAGTTGAACCCATAGTGCTGGAGTCGGAGGTTGATGTCAACAAGGCTCAGGAGCCTGGTGTCAAGACCAAAGACCCGTGGTGGGTCATCGTGCTGAAGGTGATTGCCTACATCATCGGTCTCATCCTTGGAGGCGTGGTGACTACCAGCTGTGCTTCGCACGTGTTCTAAACTCGGTTCAAGGGGCAAGGTTCAAGGTTGAGCATCGCTCGAATCTGCTATCTCTCGGCAAAGTAAGCAAGCTTACTCTGCTCTCGCTCAAACGCAGATTTCAAGGTGTTCAAGCCTTGGCCTTGGGCCTACGGCCCGGAACTTACCACTTTATTTTTATCAAATCAACTTATTAAAATCGAAATGAAATGCAAAACATTAAATATATTCTCGTCAACGATGCCGCCGCTAAAGGCAGTGCTTGCAAGCCTGGTAATCGCTTTATCCCTCACATCGGACACTGCATCGTCTGTGACGCAAGTTCAAGGTTCCAAGGTTCAAGTGACCAAAGTGAAAGAGCCAAGTTGCTCAACGAACTCGTTCGTTTGCGCAAGCACTGGCCAGAGGCCAAGATACTTGGCGTGTCAGAGCTGGACACTTCCGCTTCTCACGCTCCCGTCAGGGTGAATCCCGAAATGAACAAGCTGCGCAGAGAGCTGAGCGATTTGCCGTGAACATCGAAAAACACGGAAGGCTCGAAGGTCTTTTACGAACACGGATTGCACGAATCGAACGTATCGTGAGTGCTTTCCGTGTTTGTTGTTTATATACCCCAGCCTGTTGCCTGTATGCAGGCATCTGGCTGACACCGCTTTTGGTAATCGGAATGTGGCAGCAAGCCTCTTTACGATTAGGGGGTGTGGGTGGGGGCTCTATGACTAAAGCCGGGCTTTTGTCATTAGATAATTGCTTCGCGAATGCAATCAACAATGTACTTCACATCCTCATCACTAACATATGGTCCTGCTGGCAGGCACATACCGATTTTGAAAATCTCTTCACTTACGCCATTCACGTATGCAGGAGCATTCTTGTAAACGGGCTGTTTGTGCATGGGCTTCCATACTGGACGGGCCTCAATCTGGGCCTGATCCATGAACACGCGAAGTGCCTCCACGTTCTCATTCGGCTGGCAATCCGTTGTAGCCGACGAAGCAGCATGAATCACGCCAGCTGCACCACCTACGGCACCCGTCACGATGGTCTTGTAGGCGTTCTCCTGACCCTTCACTTTCACCGATGGGTCAAGCGTGATGGTGCAAAGCCAGTAGTTAGAGTCATAAACCATTGAACGTTGACCATTGACCATTGACCATTCCTCCGGCTGCTTATGCACGGTTACACCCTTCACGTCCTTCAGCAGCTCTTCATACAGAGCCTGCACGTGCTTGTGGTGTGCAATATGGTCGTTCACCACGGTCATTTGACCACGGCCAATACCTGCACAGATGTTACTCATACGATAGTTATAGCCAATCTTCTCGTGCTGATAATATGGATAACTCTCGCGATACTGTGTGGCGTACATCATAATCTCGCGCCACTCGTCCTCGTTCTCCGTAATCAAAGCACCACCACCAGAAGTAGTAATCATCTTGTTACCGTTAAAGCTCAGCACGCCATACTTACCAAACGTACCAAGCACCTGACCATTGAACTTAGAGCCAAAACCCTCAGCGGCATCTTCTACAACTGGAATGCCATACTTGTTGGCGATAGCCATAATCTGATCAATCTTATAGGGCATACCATAGAGTGCCACCGGCACGATGGCCTTGGGCTTCTTACCCGTCTTCTCCTTACGGTCAATGATAGCCTTCTCCAACAGCTCTGGATCCATGTTCCATGTCTCACGCTCCGAGTCAATAAACACAGGGGTAGCACCCAGATAGGTGATTGGGTGGCTGGAGGCACAGAACGTAAACGACTGCACACAAACCTCGTCGCCAGGGCCTACGCCACAGGCGAGCAGTGCAAGATGCACCGCTGCCGTACCTGCAGACAAAGCGACTACGCGTTTTGATAACGATGCATGGTTCACAGTTAAGGGTTCACGATTATTCACGAACTCTTCGAGGTCTTTTTCGAAACCATTCACATTGGGGCCCAGGGGCACCACCCAATTGGTATCAAATGCCTCTTTGATATATTTCTGCTCAATACCGTCCTCACTCATGTGCGCTAAGCACAAATAAATACGTTTTCTTTCAGCCATATGTCGTTTTATTAATTGTTTCTTTCTCTTTCAAATATTATAATCCCGCGGGGATTAACCGAATTCTTGTAGGGTAGGGAGGCTTTATCTTATGCTATTTTGAGCTGTTCGACAGGGGTGGGATAGGGGGATGTGAGAGATTATGTTAAAAAAATGCATAAGAATGGGGTAAAATAGAAATATTTCACTATCTTTGTGGCGTGAAGGCAAGATGTTGAAGTCATAAAGCGACTGAAGACCAGAGTGATATGATGACGACGAAAGAAACGGGAAATGGTTCGGGACGCGACACAACGATGTGTGGTGACCCCAAGACGTGGTTTCCGATGAGGGTGACGTATCAGCGGGAGATGAAGGTGAAGGCGGAATTGGACCGGCTGGGAATAGAGAACTTTGTGCCGATGAGGTATAAGGTGGTGGAAAGGCAGAATGACGGGGATACGGAACTGCGGAGGGTGCTGGTGCCGGCTATCAATAACCTGATTTTTGTGCGGTCGACACAGGAGCGGGTGAGTGAGTTGAAGCGGACGAACGAGGTGCTGGAGCCGCTGAGGTATATGATGGACCGGACGGCCTCCTTGGAACACGCCATTATGACGGTGGCGGACAGGGAGATGGAGAA
>Ga0310695_10006347_pt1 | contig 19645 bp, 16 predicted proteins | sample RumenRJG_04DNA_FD_203882 | JGI IMG/M metagenome (GOLD analysis project Ga0310695, IMG submission 203882) | Bovine rumen microbial communities from Lethbridge, Alberta, Canada - RJG_04 (v2) (version 2) | ecosystem: Host-associated > Mammals > Digestive system > Stomach > Rumen | place: Canada...
CATCAGTATCCTCTCCATGAGTCACCGTTCAAAGCCGATTGAAAATATGTTCGCCCAGACGGAACAGTACCTCCGTGAATTGATGGGCATCCCGGAAGATTACGACATCGTGTTCCTCGGTGGTGGTTGCTCACTTTTGTTCTGCATGCTCCCGATGAACTTCCTCAACCAGGACGCTACAGCCGACTACGCTTTGACCGGCGTTTGGGCAAACAAGGCTTACAAGGAAGCTAAGCAGTTCGGTAACGCTCTCGCCGCTTGCGACACCAAGTCTGAAACTTACAGCCGCATCGACAAGAACTTGAAGCTCAGCGACAACGCAAGCTACCTCCACGTGACCGCCAACAACACAATCTACGGTACGGAATGGCACAACTTCCCGAAGCCGAAGTCTGGCTTCCTCATGGCTGACGTGAGTTCCGACTTCCTCGCCCGTAAGATCAACGTGTCTGACTTCGGTGTCGTCTATGGCGGCGCTCAGAAGAACATCAGCTGCGCTGGCGTGACTGTCACGATCATCAAGAAGGGCCTCCTCGGCAAGGTAAACCGCACCATCCCGACCATGCTCAACTTCCAGACCCACATCGACGCCGCCAACATGTTCAACACTCCTCCGGTATTCGCCGTGTACGTGATGAACCGCACCCTCAAGTGGCTCAAGGAATTCGGTGGCGTGGACGCTATCGAAAAGGTGAACCGCTCCAAGGCAGCTCTCCTTTACAGCGCCCTCGACAACTCCAAGGTGTTCGTCGGTACCGCTGCTAAGGAAGACCGTTCTATCATGAACGTTCCGTTCGTGTTCAACAAGGACGTGGTTGCCGCTGACAAGGCTGACGATCTCGCTAAGGAATTCCTCGAATTCGCAAAGGCTCGCGGTCTGCAGCAGCTCAAGGGTCACCGTTCTGTCGGCGGCTTCCGCGCATCCATTTACAACGCTATGCCGGTCGAAGGCGTGCAGGCTCTCGTTGACTGCCTCGGCGACTTCGAAAAGAAAGTTCTCGGTTAAGAACTACGCCGCGCCCCGCGCGGTGTAACGCATTTGAAAAAAGTCTCGGCCTATGGCCGGGGCTTTTTCGTATCCAAAGGCGTAAAAGAAGAACCTCCCCATGGAGTATGGGGAGGTCCTATTTTTTGTGTTAGGAGTACGCCATTACGGCGCCTTGGAGGAGGATGTCGTGGCACGTATATCCCCGTGCCGGGCGCTTTACAAGACCCAACAACCAAACACGGTCTTGTAAAACAATCGAGTTATGGGAAAGCCTTCTTTTTGTTCTCAAAAAAAGTAGCCCATACATACCCAAAGGCTTTCATATTCTCGTTTTTACGTTACAAAAGATACTCTATTAAACAGCACGTGTCAATAGGAAAAAGCGTTTTTTAATATTATTTAGCAAAATTTTAAGTTTGAGAACATTTCAAAATGTTCTCAAAAATTTCCATGTCATTAAAAACATATCACACAACGATAAAAAGACCAGAAAAGTTTAGTTTTTAACCATTTTAACCACTATGGATAAAAAACAAAAGACCAAAAATCACGTAAACCGCAATAAAATCCTTTATTACTTCACGTAAATTTTGGCGATTTTGGAAAATTCGTTTTTAAAAGAAAAAAGCGCCAACAAAGGCGCCGCTACAAAAATTAATTATCCGCATTTTTCTTGGATGCGAATTTATTCGTAATATCAGGAATAATTTCCATTACCTTTGATGCAAGCGAACTGTCCTTGGTAATAGGCATGATGCGCACGTCATCCCCCTTGATGACAAGAAACGCGACCGGTTCGACCGAAGCACCACCGCCAGACGCAGACGTGTCCCCTTTGTTCTGATGTCCGCCAAATCCAAAACCAACGGACACTCGGCTTACAGGCACGACCGTCGTTTCACCCGCCTGGATGGGTTCACCGATGACAGTTTCCGCCTTCGTGATGAAGCGGAGCTTTTCTAAAAGAGTTTCAGCAAGTTTTTCAATAGCCATATTTTGAATATAAAAAAAGTAGGAAGTAGGAAGTAGGAAGTAGGAAGTTATTTGACAGTTTTTTACTGTCTACCGTCTACTTCCTACTGTCTACTGCGGCTCCGCCGCTAATACCTAGCGCTGTAGATGCGGTCGCTGGCGGTAAAGAACTTGCGTTCCAGATCAGCCCAGTCGAGATAGCCCCAAACAGCCACGACGCGCCCACCCGGGAGTCTGGTCGCCATACCGTTTACGCCATCGCCAGCATTAAAGTAAAGCGTAGACGTTTCACGGTAAATGCCTTTCGGGTGAACAATGTTCAGCTGACGCCCCCAAGCGATAAAATCATTTTCATCCACCAGATCCCAGCTGCGGGCAACGTTCCACTGCAAATCGGAGTCGCGATAGCTTTGCGCAAGCACCGGGAAGTACGCCTTTACGCCAATAAAATACTTCGTCTGGATGGACGTATGTCCCGGTTCTCGATGTTCGAATGGGAGACTAAGGAACTCTTGCGGGAACCCGCCATGACGTGCGTTCGGGAATTGCCGCACGTAATTTTCAAGATCGCTGCGTTCATAGCGACGGAAGCTATCATGCTTGAAAATGAAGATTCGTGCCGCAGAACGGATGCTCTGTTCCAGGAACGAGCCGCGCAAAATCGGGACTATCCCCTGAAAGCGCCCGCTGTTCATGTAATAGTCAAGCGCATACACATCGCTCTTGAATTCAAGAATCGTCACATCCAAAGTGTCACCCGTCATCCCCATCGGATAACGTAAATCGATGCGCCTCATAAGAGCTTTTATATCATCGTTCGGATTCTCATCGATACGGATTTCGTCCATCGGCCACCTGTCGTTGTAGCACAGTTCCGTATAATCGACAGATTCCTCTTCTTTCGGTTCGCAGGCGCACAGCACAAACGCAGCCGCACAAGCACAAGAGCAAACTAACTTAGGCAACACCGACAAGAAACGATTCATACTCTTAAAATTTAGCATACATCAATCACGTTTACGGACTTCAGCGTAATTACAGTACTCATAAAGAGGACACTTGGCACAACGCGATGTCAGCTCACGACAAATAAAGCCGTCCGACCCATTCTCCAAAAAGAACTGGAGGGAATGCGCCGCAAAATACGGATTCTCTGGAGCGAGCGCCGCAAAATACTCATTCGCAAGCTTTTGTTTTTGAGATGGTTCAAGTTCCGCAAAGCTAGATTCCTTTGCAGGTCCGAGCATCGCCAAAAAACGACGGGCACCCATCGTAAGCGGCAGCGGAGGCATTCTGGAATTGTCGCGGCATGCAAGCCCAAGGCCAAGAGGCTGCGGAGCAAGCAAGCGGTAAATCGCGGCACACGCTTTGGGGCGCGGATTCGAGCGTCCCATAAAATAGATTTCACCCAAGTCCTGCCACATTTCTTCGGGAGTATGTTCACGAACCCAAGCCGTCAAATCCGGATGGTGCCGGACAAAAAGTCCGACGCTCCAAAAAATTCCAGCGACATGTTCAAAAGCAGTCCAGTTGCGGCTATTGAACGTCTGCTCGACGACCTCTTCTATTTCGCCCCCTTTCGGCACCGGTAAAGACCAGAGTTTATCGCCCGGGAAACGCTCGTGCAGTTTCACGAGGAGCCGCAAAATATCGGGGTAAGAACGATCTTGAAACAAGACCGTACCAAGCAATGTCCACGCAATCTGTTCATTTGCCGTGGGCATTTTTTGAGCAACATAAACTATGGGGTCAGCGCACTTGAAAAGGAGCGCCACAAAAGCTTTTGACGCCTTGAATAACGCAGGTTCGTCGTGAATGAATCGCTTTACCGAGACCAACTATAGTGCCTCGCCCACCTTCACCGCCTGTCCGAGACGGGACTTGAACAAGTCCGGATGGCGTTCGCGAATATTCTTATCAACCACGAGAATCACGGTACTGCCCATTTCAAAACGGCCAAGCTCATCTCCACGGTCAAACGAATACACCTGATTGGGAATCCAGTCCACGCGTTTATCGTCACGTGGAAGTTTGCCGGCGTTCGTCAAGATGGCTTCATTATACACAACGCCGATTCGACCAACGTTTGTAGCACCCACCTTGACCACAAGCACTTCGGAACCGTCTGCCAAGCGTAACACACTCGTCAAGCGTTCATTGATGCAGAAAAGACCTTCGACACGTTCGACACTGCCTGCGTTGACCGGCCAAAGCGTACCCGGGCAATAGCTCGAAAGCACGAGGTCGCCCTTGACGGGGCTGTGGATGCGGTGGTAGTTGAACGGAGCCAGGTAAATCGTCGCAAAAGCACCGCCCTTGAAACGTTCAGCCATTTCCTCATTACGCAAAAGGCTCTTGAGCGTGTACGTCTTGCCCTTTGCCTGAATCAGGTTCTGCTCGTCGCCATCGAACGTTCCCGTCTGCGAAAGCACTCCATCGACCGGGCTTACGATTTCGGCACCGTCGGCAACCGGGCGCATACCCGGCTTGAGCTTGCGGATAAAAAGTTCACCGATGTTCTTGTAATGGCTAAGCGGGTATTCCGCTTCGGACATGTCGAGCTTGTAATAGCTAGCAAAGGCGTTGCGAGCGATTTTGCTCAGGAACGGGATACGCAAACGCGTAAAGGCACCGAAAATGCGACTTGCGGCATTCTTCGGCAAAAGCTTCATAAAAACGTAGAAAGGAGTGTTCATGGTTGCAATTATAGTAATTAGTAGGAAGTAGGAAGTAGACAGTAGGCAGCAGTACAACAGGATGAAAGCCGCGTCATCCTGAGCGAAACCCTTTAGGGTGTAGTCGAAGGATCCAGTGATTTTTTAATCTAATTTTAAAAAGGGGCTTGAAGTGTTCTAAATCAGTGGTTTTCGAAATGCGCGACGTCGGTGTTGAGCAGTTTCCAGAGTCTAGCTGCAAACGGCGTTGCCCATTCCTTTTCGGGCGCCACGCGGGTTGTCGTTGCAGCGGTGAATCTGGAGTAAGTGAGGGCGACAAGTTCACCGTAGCGGGCATCCCACATGCTCCACACAATTTGCCATATGAATCCACCCTTCTTGCCTAAATCCGGATCCATTTCCACATTCAGCACAAGCGGAATCGTCAAATAGCGCAGTTCATAACGGCTAGCAATGCCATTCAGCAATTCTTTAAGTTTAAACGGCAACTGGCGCGCAATCGTCTGTTCCACGCCATCGCGCTCTTCCCACGGCGTCACGTCATCCAAGCGCTTGCCTTCCACGAATTTTTCGGCAAGGATCTTTGCAGACAAAGAATCGACGTAAGCGGAATCCGCATCCGGAACGCGCATGCCAACAATCATCAAGTCTCGCTGCATTTTCGGGAACGCTTTTGCAAACAAGGAATCTTCGACACGTGCAAGGTCAAAGTCGAGAGCATCGGCACTAAAGCTGTGGCACATCTTGCAATCTTCAGGGCGGGTCGCCGTCACCTTAAGCGCAGGGAAAACGCCCACAACTGCATTCGAATCAATACGGCTAAACGCGACCTGGTTCCATTCGCGGTAGAATTTTTCGTCCGTGATTTTCAGCACGATATCGCCTTGTGTACCGCATTCCGTGCAAGGGGCATCGGTCATGTCATCGCCTTCGGGAGCGCTATCGCGCGAACCCGCACAAGCGATGAAAAGCGTTGAGGCGCACAACAACATAAATTGCAAAAACTTCATAAAATACTCCAAGTATTCCACGCTCAATCTTCTACCTGTCATGCCTGCCTCCGAGCTCTTTGACCACTTAGAACTTTGACGCTTTGCGTCAGCATCTTCGGCTCAATCATGACAGTCTGCAAGCAGCCTGTCGCGACACTCGCCTTGAATGCAACTAGTTCTTATGTGGTCATGATCCGCGAATGGGAAAGGCCTCTCCCAAAGGGATTCCCGGTTGAACCGGGAATGACAAGAATAATCGGTTACGTGCTATTCAAGCATTATAGTAAATGGACCGTCGTTAACAAGGCTCACCTGCATATCGGCACCGAATTTCCCGGTTTCGACGATAGCAACTTCTTTTTTGCACTGTTCAATGATGTACTCATAAAGCTCATTGGCGAGTGTCGGGTTACCAGCTCCATTGAACGTCGGACGATTGCCCTTATTGCAATTGGCATACAACGTAAATTGGGATACGAGCAAAAGCGAACCGCCGACATCCTTGATGGAGAGGTTCGTCTTTCCGTTTTCGTCGGCAAAGATGCGGAGCGCAAGCATTTTCTTAATGAAGCGGTCGGCGATTTCGCGGGTATCGCCCTCGCCTACGCCAATCAGCACAAGGAATCCCTTGTTATCAATTTTACCGACAGTTTGACCATCAATATCGACTTGAGCCTTAGTGACTCGCTGAATTAGGAATTTCATTTTTAATTACTCTAGAATTAATTGTTTTTGAAACGCAAAAAGTACGTCATGCGGGCGGGGCCCCAGCTCGGAGTTGACGCCTACGGCGTCAGCGGCTTCACTCGGTCATGTGCGCCTGCAAGCAGTCGCCCGCGACTCTCGTTTTGCTCGCTACTGCGAAGAAAACATCTCTTGGATTTTCGCAGGGGCGGTCGTGACGATTAGCGCAAGGCGCAAGAGCACAGCGGCTTTGGCTGGAGGCAAATCGTAAGCGGCAATCGTTCCTGGCACAAGGAGCTGCTCCGGGACAATGCGACCGCGATTGATTCGCGTCGAAATCACGACGGGAATATTCTTTTCTGCGACAGCTCCGGCAATCGCATCGGCCCATGCGCGAGAAAATTCACCGGCGCCAGCGCCTGCAATGACAAGCCCAGCCGAGCGTTCCGCCGCAAAGCGTACGAGCTCTGCATCGGCATCGGCGTTAAAGTAAAGAACGGAAACGCGCGGCAATTCGCGCAAGTTCGAGATGTCGAACGATTTTTTTGCAGTTACGAGATGGTGATGCCCGCTTCCTTCGACTTCGCTCAGGACAGGCTCTGGCGGGCTTGACAGCTCATGAGGCGGGCATGACAATGCAGGGAGGATTTCAGCAAATGCATCCAAATCGTTCGCATGAATTTTTTGCACCAAGCGAGCGTTCATCAGTTTGCCAGCAAATGCAACATAAACTTCTGCCGCATTTTCCAGCGGGCATGACAATGCTGAATTCGGCGATTCTCGCACACTACGTTCACACAAGTCCACTGCACTTTTCACGGCAAAGAGGAGGTTTGCGGGACCGTCTGGTTCCGCTGCTGTTGCGGGCCGCATCGAGCCTGTCATAATCACGGGCTTTGTGACATTTCCGGCGGCTCTCGAACCAAAGCCATCCAATGTCAGACTCAGGAAGAACGCCGTTTCTTCCATGGTATCGGTCCCGTGCATGATCACGACGCCGTCAACATCGCTTCGCTGCAAGAGTTCTTCAATCCGCTTCGCCAAAGCAATCCAGATTTCAGAAGTGACATCGTCCGAATTGATATTGCAAACTTGCTCCACGCAAATGTTTGCCACATTCTTCAATTCCGGGAAGGCATCAATCAGCGTCTGCGCCTTGATCGATCCCGACTTGTACCCAATATCCTTACCTTGCTCGCCCGCGCCTGCAATAGTGCCGCCTGTCGCTAAAATCACGATATTTTTCATCTTACAGACTCCAACAAATCCTGAGCGGTTGTTTCATAATGTTTTTTCAAGGAGCCATCCATTCCAAGCTCACGAAGATCCTGCAAGCACTTGGCAAACTTGCGGAAGGCATCCGGACCACCGCCATCACGCCACAAAAGTTCTTCGACCATCCGTCTCGAGAACCAGTAAAGCTTTTTCACCGTTGCCGAATCCTTCTCTTTCACAAAAGGTTTTCTCAACGATTCAACGCTCGGGTAAGCCCCCAACGGACGCTCTTCATTGTTATGCGAGCCGTCAATCACCTGCGCAATTCCCTCGTTCATCCAGCAGGGCACATTCGCATGCGTCATAGCACGAACAAACGAATGCGTCAGTTCATGGAATAGCACCGGGCGGTAAACATCACGATACGCCATCATGTTCACAGGCACACGCAACTTGCCGTCAAATACAGCCGCTACCCAGTCCGGACGCGGTCCCGTTCCCTGATATTCCTTATCCTCATACAGCACAAGGCTCATCTTATTTTCGGGCAAATAGTCGAACAAATTACTAATCGAATCGTAGGCAACTTCCAAAACGGCAAGCGCTTCCATCACGTCTTTTTTCGAAGGGCCGCCGTCAAATTCCAGGCGGAAATGCATGGACTTTTCAACGCCGAGATTTTTTAATTCCTGTTCCAAAGCATTTGACTTTTCAACAAGATAATCTAAATCCTTGTGTTTAAAATTCAGCGATTCAATATAGCTGATACATTCCTGATAACGTTCCTGTTCAAAGAGAATCCCCGCCATGTGCATCTGTAAATTTGTATCGTTCGGTTCCGACTTTAAAAGTTCCCGGACATAATGCTCGGCACACTTCCAGTCGCCAACTCGAATGCACTTATTTGTCATCGCAATCATGTCTTCATATCGAATGCGTTCTTCGACTTTTTTTTCGTAATACAGGTACCCCGCAAGCATCAAAACATACACCGGCAAAAGGCAAACCGTTCGCCTGATCCAATTAGATTTATTCTTCACAATACAATTTCCATCAAATAATTCCCATATAATTCTAGTAATTAAATCTGCAAGAGAGATTTAATCCTTTAAATTATTTTTATAATTCCATTAAAAGTTCTACCCTACCCCTTTATGTTTAATCTTTACCCACAGCTCCTAAAATTCGTCGCCTGGCTTTACGACGTAGTCAACTGCGGAACAGGTTTCGAAGGAACGGCCGCCGTCAGCGGGATTATCCTCGTTGCAATAATCCTTTCTCTCGTCATCGCCGGACTTTTGCTCAACCTTATCGAACGGCTTGAATTCGCTTTTTTCTGCTACTTCTTTGGTTATAAAGCGGCATTCTACATCGTCAATTACGCCACCCTCGCAGGCACAATTCTCCATGAACTCTCTCATGCGCTATTTGCATTTATCACAGGGGCCAAAATCACCGAAATAAGTTTTTTCGATCGCAACAAGGAATCGCTCGGACACATCGCCTACCAGCCGAAAGGTCCTTTCTTTTTGCAAGCCGTGCAACACTCACTTACGGCTTGCGCCCCCGTCATTGTAGGGATCGCAAGCTTCATTCTCGTTTCATACATTTTCCTTACAACAACTTATGGGGTCTGGGCGCAGACCTTGCTAATATATCTCGACATTTCGATTATCAACCATTCCTCCATGAGCACCGCCGATTTAAAGCTTTATTTAAAAGGGATCTGGGCAATCGCCATTCCATTATACGCGATCATATTCGTTTTTTGCAAAATGACGCTTCACTAAAAAACAGACATTACGCGTGACCGATAGCACCTTTAGAGGGAATATATGTGTGCAGAGTTCAGAAAATTAAAGTATATTTTACTCAGGTTTGGTTATGGCAGAAATCTTTGATTACGATGATTACCGGGATATGATCAAGGATTACTACTTGGAGCACAAAAAGCACAACTCCTTGTATTCCTTTAGCACTCTCGGCAAGACGCTTGGCTTGGATTCAAGTCACGCTTACTATATAGTTCAAAAGAAACGCAATCTTCCCGTTCACGCAGTTCCCGCCGCAAAAAAGATGCTCGGGCTAGACGGTCGCGGAGCCGCCTACTTTGACTTGCTCATCGTGGCTTCGCGCACAAAGTCCGAAAAAACGAAAGCCGAGATTTTGCAAAAGGCATTCCAGCTTCGCGATGTCAAGCGTCATTTGCTCAAGGACAACGAACTGAAATATTTAAGCGCCTGGTGGACAATCGTCGTAAGAGCGCTCATCGAAGTGAACCACGGCAATGTCAATATTCCTGAAATCGCAAACAGCGTGATTCCGCCGATTACCGAAGAACAAGCGCAAGAGAGCATTGAAATTCTAAAAACGCTCGGCTTTATCCAGCCCATCAACAACAACAGCAAAGTCCGCCTTGCCGACCCGCACATCACAGTTCAAGGAGCCGAAAAGGCCGAAGCTATCCGCAGCTTCCACTCCAAGGTCATGCAATTTGGGATCCGTTCACTGAGCGAAATCCCTCCAGAGAACAGAGACATCTCTACAATCACAATGGCTGTTGACTCTAAGGGTTTCGAAGACATCAAGAACATGCTCAAGGAATTTCGCAAGGAAATACAGATCCGTGTCGATAAATGTATCGTTCCCGACCGCGTTATGCAGCTGAATCTCGCCTTATTCCCCGTCGCACTCAATAAAAAGAAGGAAAAATAAAATGAACAGTTTTAACAAGCTTCTTTATTTTGTACCCTTTGTACTTCTCGCCGCCTGCGGTATAGGTGGCGACTCCGCAGGGAATACGACGGAAATCGAAAACGCCATCGCTATTCGAGTTTTTGATGACGGGACGCCCGCAGCAAACGTGCGCTATCAGGTGCTCCCGTCCTGGTATGTTGCAGACACCACAGAAACAAGTAAAGTCAAATACACCTATCAAGGCACTACGGGCACCGACGGTTGGATGCATATCGACGGTCACAAAGACGGTTCCTACACCATCAAGTTTACCAAGGGCGATTCCTCGATCGTCTTGCAGTACACGCTCAACAATCTAAATCACGAATACACGCTCGACAGTGCATCGCTCGAAGCCGCAGGCACAGTCAAGGGCCTCGTCGACTTGCCGGACTCTGCCAATTACGCCTGGGTCGCCGTTCAAGGCGTCAATACAATTGTCAAAACAGATACGCTCGGACAGTTCGTCATCCAGAAAGCTCCTTGCGGAAATATCACCGTAAGCGCCTGGGATGCAGAAGACCTCAACTCCATCGGGCAAGTTTCGACAACGGTAACCGCAAGCGATACGATAAACGTAGGACTCATCGAGAATCCAAACAAGGAACTCCCGGAAAACGCCATCCGCTTTATGCCCTCCGAACTCATCTCGGACTGGATGCGACCGCTCAGCTTTCCGACCGTACTCGTCATGCGCTTGAACGACGAGAACTTCGACTTTTCGAAAGCTGCTGAAGACGGTAGCGACATTCGTCTCTATGACGGAAGCGGAAATCTCATCCCGTTTGAAATCGACGGCTGGGACACGACCATCAACAGTGCAACGCTCAATATCCGCGTTGAAAGCGCCGCAGATACAGTAAGACCGTGGATGCTTATGTGGGGTGACAAGAAGGCCCAGAAGCTCAAAGATGTCGATGTCTGGGAAGGTCTCAGCGATTCACTCGTAAAGGCCCTCAACAGCGTTACCATTTTCGACTTCGAAGAAGGGTCTGAATACAATGCGCTCCCCTCTCCGTTGCACAACTACTGGTACATCCAGCCACACGACAGCGCAACCATCAGCAAAGCTCTTGAAAAAGATCCGACAAGCGGTATCGAAAAAGCCGACAGCACCATTTTCGGCAAGAACGTTTTGCATGTGCAGTACCAAGCCAACAAATTAGGCCGTTATGTTGTTCTCGGAACGCGCATAGCAAACAAGCAACACGACTTGAGCAGACTTGATTCCGTTGAAGTCTGGGTGAAAGGCAGCGGTGATTTCGAGGTCATCCTTGAAACAATCATCGAGTCCGATACAAACTACAAGACCACGTACAAAGGTAGCGTCAACGAAAAATGGACACGCGTTGCCATCAAGCCTTCAGACTTCACGAGTCCTGACGAAAAAAAGAGCTACCACGGATGGAATGTGACCCGTAATAAGATTACCCGTTTCACGATTTTCATGTACAACGGTGACGACCTGTGGATTGACAACGCCAAGATGTACGGAATCAACCTGGACGACTTGCAGTAATAGCCTTCCATAAAAAAGACCCGGAAACGGGTCTATCTCTATAAATAAGGCCGTTTGGGATTGAAAGCTCTGTTCGGCCAAGGACACTTAAATTTATATCATGAAGAAAAGTGATCCGAGTCTCCATCCGATACAGAAGCGCCTATTCTCCAACACTAACAGGCACCACAAGAATCCAATCCCAAATCGGCAGTGTATTTGGATGTCCATAAATTATGTTTATTTAAGGCTTTTTTTCCAAAAAGCCATTTTTCGTTCATTGACAAAATGTCAAATAATTGGCAAAAGCGCGTATAAGCGCAATTCAGAAAACAAACATTTACATTAACAAGTGTTTCACCCGGTGAACGTATATCCCGACAAGAACCAAAATGGTGACCACCCAGCTCAACGGATAAACAACCATCAATGATGTAAAATTGCGATACACGGGGAAAGCAAAAATCACCCAGAGGATCCGGATGCCGCAAACCCCGACTACGCAAGTAAGCGCCGGAGCCAAAGACTGCCCCATGCCTCGTAATGCGCCAGAGAACACATCCAAAAAGACATTGATAAACAGCAAGCCCACAACGACATTCATGCGGATAGAACCAGTCGCGATAATCCCAGGATCGGACGTAAATACAGAAAGCAACTGATCGGCAAAGAGGCAACAGAGCAGGCTCAACGCAAGCGTCGAAGTCGATGCAAGCAAGATCGTCCACCGAACCGCACTACGGCAACGCGCTATGTTTTTCGCACCGTAGTTTTGCCCCACAAACGTCACGCATGCATGCGAGAACGAATTGAGCCAGTAATAGACAATGAACTCGTAATTGAGAGCAGCCGCAGAAGCAGCCACCGTCGCAGAACCAAGACTGTTAATCGCCGACTGGAGACACACATTGCTAAACGAAAAGACGACGCCCTGAAGCCCCGCCGGAAGCCCCACACGCATAATGCGCCCGAAAAAGACAGGCGTAATCCTCAACTTCCAGAATTCGAGTTTGAATGGCCCAACCTCATGGAGCAAAAAGTAGAACAAAGTTCCTGCACTCAACGCATTTGCAATCACGGTCGCAAGAGCCACACCTGTAACGCCCATGCCAAAGCCCGCGACAAAGAGGATGTTCAGCAACACGTTAATAGCGCCCGTCGCAAGGAGCACATAAAGCGGGCGCTTGGTATCGCCCTTGCCGCGCAAAATCGCAGCAACAAAGTTATACAGCATGACAAACGGTATGCCTGCAAAATAAATCCGCAAATAGCGCACTGCCATGTCCAAGATATCCTCAGGTGTCGAAATTGCCGAAAGGATTTGCCTTGCAAAAAAGACGCCGATAAACGAAAGGAAAATTCCGCTAAAGAACGAGACCATTACCGACGTATGGACACTGCGGGTAACAGCCCGGTAACTTTGGGCGCCGATGGAATTGGCGACGACAACGTTCGCACCAACAGAGATGCCAACGAACAAGTTTATCAGCAAATTGATAACGAAAGTATTCGCACCGACAGCGGCCAAAGCTTTATCGCCCGCGAACTGCCCGACCACAGCAATATCGGCCGCATTGAACAGTTGCTGCAAAATGCTCGTCGCCGCAAGCGGAACGGCAAACCTCAGAATCTTACGACCGAGAGGCCCGTTCAACATATCCATATTCGTCTTTAACGCATCCATTGCCATACAGCACCTTAAAACCGCGGCAAATTTAGATTTTTACATTTAAGCTTAAAGGGCAATTTTCTACCTTTACATCGCAAAAATCAGGTGACTAGAATCGCTATAGGATAAAGCGATTACAAGCGCCACAAATCGGAGATTATCATGGGTTTTAAATGCGGCATCGTAGGCCTCCCGAACGTAGGCAAGAGCACAATCTTCAACGCAATCACTAACGCAGGCGCAGAATCCGCCAACTATCCGTTCTGCACCATCGACCCGAACGTCGGCATGGTCAGTGTTCCGGATGCCCGCCTCGATGAACTCGTCAAGGTCTACAACCCGAAATCCATCGTCCCGGCCGTTACAGAATTCGTGGACATTGCAGGCCTTGTAAAGGGTGCTTCTAAGGGCGAAGGTCTCGGCAACCAGTTCCTCACCCACATCCGTGAATGCGAAGCCATCATGGAAGTAGTGCGCTGCTTTGACGACGAAAACATCATTCACGTGAACGGCTCCGTGGATCCGATTCGCGACGTCGAAGTGATCGAAACGGAACTCATCCTCAAGGACTTGGACTCTGTTGAAAAGCGTCTCGCTACTGAAGCTAAGAGCGCACGTACCGGCAATGCCGAAGCCAAGGCTCGCCTCGCCGCTTGCGAACTTTTGAAGACAACGATGGAAGAAGGCCGCGCCGCCCGCACTGTGATGCACGACAGCGAAGAAATGGAACTCATCGTCAAGGACCTCGGACTCCTCACCGCAAAGCCGCTCTTCTACTGCGCAAACGTCAAAGAAGACGACATCCTCACCGGTAACGCTTATGTGGATCAGCTCAAGGAATACGCATCCAAGCACGGTCACGACGTCATCGTCATCAGCGGCAAGATCGAAGAAGAACTCTCCGCCATGGAACCGGCCGACAAGGCAGACTTCTTGAAGGAACTCGGCATGACGGAATCCGGCCTCGATTCTGTTGTCCGCAAGGGTTATGAAATTCTCGGACTCCGCACGTTCTTCACCGCTGGCGAAAAGGAATGCCGCGCCTGGACGTTCCACGCAGGCTTCAAGGCCCCGCAGTGCGCAGGCGTCATCCACACAGACTTCGAACGCGGCTTCATCCGCGCAGAGACCTTGAGCTATGCCGACTTCCTCAAGCATGGCAGCTGGAACGCCGCCAAGGAAGCAGGGCTTGTCCGTACGGAAGGTAAGGAATACCTCGTGCAGGATGGCGACATCATGTACTTCTTGTTTAACGTGTAAAACAGCATTGTCATCCTGAGCGGAGAGGCGATGCCTCGTAGTCGAAGGATCCAGTCAAGTCTAGCGTATGTAAGAGAAAAGGTCGCGAACAGTCGCGACCTTTCTTTTTCGATTCTACTTACGAGCTTTCTTCCGTTCGCGGCGGGCAATCACCGCCGGACGGATAACAGTTGCAATATTCATCGCCGTCCCGATCAAAATCAAGAAGCTCGCGGCATAAAGGCCTATGCCTGCTTCAACTTTCAGTAGCGGAATTCCAAGAGCATCACCCACCTGCGAAAGTTTCATCAACAAGGACCACAACGAGACCATGGACAAAAGTCCCATCACCGTTGAAGCTAGAGGCACTATCCAGGCAAATACAGCAGCAAGGAATACTGCGGCAAGAATACCATACAAATGATGTACCGGTTCCATTTTCGGGAAATTCGGCATCTGCATTTTAAAACGGTCAAGAACTTTCGGATTTTCCTTCACCATGCGGTGCATCTGGCCAAGGGCCGGTTCTTGAAGCGACTTGTCCAAATCCACACCAGAAGCAATCTGGTAAATCGTCATTTCGGCAATCGGCTTGCCACCATCCTTCGCTGAACAAGATACATTCGCCAAAGGCATCAATAAAGCAAGAAATACAAGCAAATAAGGGATTGCCGTCAGTTTTTTAAAAAGACTTTTTTCTTTATTGGAGTTACTACTCATTTTTTGTTATCCTGAATAATTCGTTCGAGCGGGAACACACAGCGGAATCCGATATGGTCAGACCAGTAACGAGGATCTTCATCATCACGTACGGTCATATTCAAATTCTTGGCCTTGTCTTTCCAGGAACCACCTTTCAAGACCTTGTTCGTACCCCAGTAGGAACCCGTCGGATTAGAACTTTCGATAGAGAACGTGATCGCAAAATAATTATCGCGAGTCCATTCAGCGACGTTTCCTGACATATCGTAAATACCCCAGGCATTCGGAGTCTTTGTTGCAACATCGTGCGGACCATAGGCAGCGTCTTTCTTACCCCTATTCAAGGAGTTTTCTGCAAAGATCGAATACTTGCCCACGCTCATAGCATCATCATCCGTCCAAAGGACTCCGTCATTGCTGCCAGCACGGCCTGCAAATTCCCACTGTGCCTCAGTTGGCAAATCACCGCCAAGAACCTTGCAAGCATACTGAGCGTTTTCCCAGGTAATTCCCTGAACAGGCTTATTTGCGCCCGTGAACGCAGAGCGATCGGGAATGCGCTTAGCAGAATCCAGAAGCCCCATAATCTTATGGAAAAATTCCTGAGTCACTTCTGTTGTATGAATGGCATACGGAGACATGGAAACCACTTTTCCACGGAAACGGAAAGAGCCAGAATCAATCAGGGCAACAGTTCCACGAGTCGCATGTTCGATAATTTTTTTATTCGGTTCAGCAACAACCGTATCCTTCACGACCTCGGAAGATGACGAACTTGCAATGGAAGACGAAGAGGATTCCGGCGCACAGTTTTTAAGCCATTCAACAACCTCTGGTTCAACAGCGATGTGCAACGGCAAAGTAAACTCACCTTTTCCAAAAATGAGTTTATCGCCCATACGGAAGCCGAGCTTATCATAGCGATAATGGTATCGGCCAACAATTTTACCTTCCTTGAACACCCACACCGGCTTATTGTTTGCCAAGAAAAGGGTTGTCACAAAGGATCCATCGCCGACCATCATCAATTTCAAAAGAGAATCCATCGGGATTTCATCAACGACACCTTTCCATGTGGTTTCAACGCGATTACGATCAATGCCGAAGCGGAATTCCAGAGAATCAATCTTTGTCGAATCCGTCGCGCTCATAATCTTTTTCACAAAAACCGGAGTCATGTTGATTTGGGCAGGAAGAGCCTGAAGACTATCAAACTTCGCATGGAAAGCCTTGTACAGTTCACTTACGGTTCCAAGCTTTTTATTACGCCAAAGAGTTTGGGCCTCACTGCGCTTAAAATTATAGTGAGAAACATAACTGCGATAAACCTTGTTCGAATCATCCATTCCAAGAGAATCGGCAGATTTTACCGGCGGATAGAACTTTGAAAATTCCGTTGTATCTATTCGCGTAAAATTCCTATCCACTTCAGAAGAGAACACATCGTAAAGATTTTCTGCCTCTTCTACAGTCTGAAGAGCATGAACCTGCTCCAGCGAAACAGACATATTTACAGGGGCAACATCTCCAGAATCCGGAACCGGGAAATTAACATCAAAGGTAAGCACGTCACCAGGTTTAAGAACACCTGCATCTACATAGGGCAGCTTATCCGGGGCGCCAAACGAGAAAATGTAGACACCGTCGTTTACTGGATAAACAGCTTTTGAACCAGCCTTCAAAGACGAATTAAGCGCAACGATATCCAAATCCTTTTCGTCGGATTTGATTTGCACCATTCCAGGATGGGTACTTTCTTTTAAAATCTGCCACTGGCCATTCTTCATGAACAAAAGCTTAGGCACACGTGGGGAATAAACGTATTCTGCATCAAAATAAATATCGGACTCATCCTGAAACGCCTTATACTGACGAGAAGCGTACAGACGAAGTCCGATAACTTCACGTGCACTCAGATGGTTTTCCTTAAGGTTGAAAGCATGAAGCTTTTTATATTCATCAGGCTTTGCTTCTCCAGAGAACCAGAAATACTCCTTAGCGGATTTCTTATAGCGAAGATAAAGCGTATTGGGCTGCAACGGAAATACGGGTTCCTGAGAAATAGCAATCGCACGGTCCAGCGTAATTGCTTTCTTGGATGCATTTTCCAAAAGACTACCATCTAAAAGACTACCGACCTTAAAATTTTCCGAAGTCAATTTGAAGTTACGGTCCTCATCGGCCATAGTTAACGCCGGGACCAGCAACAAAAGCGGAAGCAATCGGGAAAATGTCATAAGCACTCCTGTCTCTTTAGGAACCTTCTAGCCTAGAAAAATAATTTCTTATATGAAATGTAGTTCTATTATTTTAAAGAATTAGCTCCCATTTCAAGCAAGTAGCCACCATTTGCACCGCCCACAGGTCCCAATTCGACCTTCCAGTCGGCCAAGCGGATAATATCGGGGTGGTGTTCAATGACAATGACCGTATCGCCACGGGCCGAGAGCCTGCGCAGGAGGTTCCAAAGAATTTGGATGTCTTTCAAGTGAAGGCCAGTTGTCGGTTCGTCAAGCAGATAGACCATTTCCGTCGCCGGACGGCGGCAGAGTTCTGCAGCAAGCTTCAAGCGCTGGGATTCTCCGCCCGAAAGCGTCGTGACCGGCTGACCGAGTTTCACGTACGGGAGGCCCACATCGCGGAGGCATTCGAGCTTCGGCAAAATCTTCGGCTGGTCCTTGAAAAACTCGCAGGCTTCTACGACTCGCATGTCAAGCACGTCGGCAATGTTCTTGCCCTTGAACGTGACCGTAAGCGTTTCCTGATTGTAGCGCTTGCCACCGCAGACTTCGCAAGTTTCCCAGATGTCCGAGAGGAAGTGCATCTCCACCGCGACAGCGCCACGGCCTTCGCAAGCGGGGCAGCGCCCACGCGCAAGGTTGTAACTGAAACGTCCGTAGTCAAAGCCCTTGACCTTGGACTGTTCGAGCTTTGCAAACAGCTTGCGGATATCGTCAAACACGCCCGTGAAGCTCGCCGGCGTACTGCGCGGCGTTCCCGAAATCGGACTCTGGTCCACTAGCAAGACTTCGCCGCTCTGCTTTTTGCGGCCACGCGCCTGGAACTGTTTTTTGAGCGCCGGGAAAATTTCATCAACAACGAGAGAACTCTTGCCCGATCCCGAAACGCCACAGACAACGCTCACGGCCTTTTTCGGGAATTTTACAGACAAGTTCTTAAGGTTATTCGCCTTGAGGTTATTAAACTCGTAAAATTCCGTATCGTCCGTGATGCGCACAGGCTCCAGCTGGTTTGCAACAGGGGTCGAATACGTGAGGAACTTGACCGTTTCGCTACGCGGGAACTGCTGCAACGCATACGGTTTTGCAAGTTCTGCCGGACTTCCTTCGGCAACAACTTCACCGCCAAAGTCTCCAGCACCCGGGCCCATATCGATAATGTGGTCTGCGGCCTGCATCATCTTAATGTCGTGTTCTACAACCACGAGCGTATTGCCGAGGTCACGCAAACGATAAAGTGTGTCCAAGAGTTTTGCGGTATCGCTTTCGTGGAGACCAACGGTCGGTTCGTCAAGCACATACAAGACGCCTTCGAGGCCGCTGCCGATTTGGCTTGCCAAGCGGATACGCTGGGATTCACCGCCCGAGAGCGTATCGCCCGCACGGTCGAGGCCGATGTAACCTAACCCCACGCTAATCAAGAAGTCTAAGCGGCCAATGATTTCGCGGAGAAGCGGTGTTGCAATTGTCGTTTTACTTTGAATGGACGCAGACGTTGCATTTTCTTCGTTCGCAAAATCGACTTTTGCAAACCAGTCGCGAGCTTCGGCAATGCTCATGTGATGCACATCCATGATGTTCTTGCCCAAGATGCGCACCGCAAGATATTCCGGCTTGAGGCGTTCACCGTGGCAGTCGGGGCATTCTTCGCCATCCTTGAAGTGACCAAGACCAAGGCAAGTTTCGCAAGCACCCCAATGCGTGTTGAAACTGAAATGTTTCGGGTTGAGCACGGAATCCATGTACCAGCCGCAATCCGGGCAGCCCGGCTTTTCGCTTGCCGAGAGGCGTTCTTCGCCATCGCAATCCACGTACAAAATGCCGTTACCATCGCGGTAGCCGCGTTCAAACGCTTCGACCAAGCGGGCACGATTTTCTTCCTTGACCACCACGGAATCCACAACGGCAAGCAACTGTTTTTCGCGAATGGGGATTTTTGGCAACGGAAGTTCCACGAGCTTTTTACCGAGATATGCCTTGCGGTAACCCTTCTCCGTCAAAATCTTGGACAACTTAATTTCGTCCTTGATTTCGA
>Ga0310695_10006350_pt1 | contig 19634 bp, 26 predicted proteins | sample RumenRJG_04DNA_FD_203882 | JGI IMG/M metagenome (GOLD analysis project Ga0310695, IMG submission 203882) | Bovine rumen microbial communities from Lethbridge, Alberta, Canada - RJG_04 (v2) (version 2) | ecosystem: Host-associated > Mammals > Digestive system > Stomach > Rumen | place: Canada...
CCATAAAACTGGTAACCAAGGCTTTTGTAATATTCCTGAGGATGTATATGCCAACAACCATTTTTCCGAGCCCAGTTCTCCAGGTCGGATTCTTGGTCCATGGCTGTTTCTAACTCTGATTCTGGGTTGTATGGAGCCTCTGGTACTGGGCGACCATATCTTCCCAAGACAGCGGATCCTTCGCCCAGGAGGCGACCTCCCGCTTCAAATCCTCGCTGAAACGCTGGATCATATCGAAATCTATTGAATGCAGTTCCGGCATTGTTCACAGCATAAATTGTTTAACTATGCAATATTAGCAATTTATTGACAAACTTCCAAATTGTACTCTTAAAAACTCCATCTAATTCAAAAGCGCAGTCAGTTCTGTGTGACTTGATCCAAAAGGCGCTGGATGAGCACGGGGGCCTTATGAAGGCAAAGATTGATGAACTTTTGTTTGAGTATCTGCCCCAGGAACTTACCAGCGAAAAGAAAAGTTGGCGTGTGGGTTACCTTCTCTCTTCGATGAAGAAGGAAGGACGTATTTATGTGGATGCCGACAGGATTTGGCACAGTAGTCCCAAGTAATTTTCCGTTGTTTTACTTGGAATTACTTGGGGAATAAAAAACATAATCGCCGTTTGAAGCATTTCAGACGGCGATTCTCATAAAAAAATTACTTGAGATTACTCGGCGGAGGTAGGCACATATTCCGTCGACGTGGAGATTGACGATGGCCTTCTGGCCTTCGGGGCTGAGGAGGAATACTACACAGCCTCCCCTATCCCATTCTCCATTTCGCTCACCGCCTTCCTCAAGTCGTTCAGGAAGGCGGTGTGTTCGTGAAAGAAGGCATAGGCTTGTTCGATGGCGTTTCTATCGGCCTTCATTTCACGCAGTTGAGTTGTTCCTGATAGGCATAGCCCTGGCTGGCCAGCAGCCGGTCCATCTCCTCCCGCTCCACGTTGAAGCAGTAGCAAATCTGGTCCAGGTTCTCGAAGATCTCATCCCTTAGGAGGAAGTTAATCGTCGAGACCAGCATGGGAATATCGCTGAGCGGGAGATGGTCCATTAGCGTTCTATCTTGACTAATTGGAGTTCGAAAATGAGCGTGGAATGGGCCGGGATATCGTCCATCTTCATGGCGCCATAGCCCCACTTGGCCGGGATGTACACTTCCCATTTATCGCCTTCGTGCATGCGTGTAAGGGCGATTTGCCAGCCCATGATAAGGTCGCCCACCATGAACAGCGCCGGGAGCTGGTCCCCTTCGGTGGTGTCGAAGACGGTTCCGTCTATAAGACGGCCCGTGTAATTCACGTAGACGATGCTGCGGGGCGTGGGCTTCTTGGTGCCGTGGCCTTCTTCCAGGACTTCATACAGGACGCCGTTATCGAGGACGACAATCCCCTCCTCCTGGGCTTTGACTGCCAGGAAGGCTTCATTGGCTTCCTTGTAGGGGTTGGTTCTTTTCTTTTTCATCTCAGGATGCGAATTTACGACTTTTTCCGGGATTTAGAGCTTGCGCAATGTCTTGGCACAAGCAAGCATTAGCTTTGCAGCAACAAATGATTTGAGCTATGTTAGAGATTATTATTTCCGTTGCTTTGTATGTGGGAGCCCTGGTGCTCCTGGTGAAAGGTGCCTTCGCTTTTTGCAATAACAGCCATGAGAACGTGGTCACAGAACCGTAGATTTTCCGCGGCTTTTCCAGGAATTCTTTGTACCTTCGTGTACAATATGAGAACGTACAATGAAATAGAGCGTCCGGACTTTACGCCGGAGCAGATATCGGAGTTGAAGGCCGATGAGGTGTTTGTTTTCGGCAGCAACCTGGAAGGAATGCACGGAGGCGGTGCGGCGTTTGCTGCTTGGAAAAAGTTCGGAGCCGTAATGGGTTGTGGCGTTGGTCTTCGTGGCCAGAGCTACGCCATCCCTACCATGCAGGGCGGCGTGGAGACCATCGAGCCGTACGTTACTTCTTTCATCGCATTTGCGAAGGAGCATCCTGAGCTTTTCTTCTATGTGACGCGCATCGGCTGCGGCATCGCCGGCTTCCGCGAGAAGGAGATTGCTCCCCTATTTGCGGGTGCCATCGGCCTGGAAAATGTGTGTCTTCCGGAGGGGTTTGTGAAGGTCCTCAAGTAGCCTATTATCTCAATTCTTTGATATTACAAAAATTATCTTTATTTTTGCACTGTTATATGATGTATGTATAATAGCGCAAATTATATATGGATTCGGTAAACATCGCGGGCATTTCCATTCCGCTCAGAACATGGTCAAAGGATGAATTGAAAGGACTTCCAGTCATTTATTCCTTCAGTTATCACTTCTATGACTTTTCTTTTAGGGAGAGTCAGATGATTCTTCTGGAGTCCGTTAAAGAGCCTTCTACACCGACCGCATATAGAAAAGCGGCCGACCGCATTGGAGAGCAGTTCGGACGACCTGTTGTGTTTTACTTTGACAACCTCGTATATTACCAACGCAAGCGATTGGTAGAGCACGGCGTATATTATATCTGCGGAGAAAGAGATGTATTCCTGCCCATGCTTATAGCATCCCAGCTGAAGGGAAAAAAAGCATCGGCCAAACTCTCGGCTGCTGCCCAGTATCTGCTCATGTTTCACCTGCAGGAGGAATCGATTGACCATCGGCCTATTCAAGAATTGGCGAAGGCACTTCCCTACTCCTATATCAGCATCGCGAAGGCGGTTCAGAACCTGGAAGATCTTGGGCTATGCCGAAGCGGACGGGATACGACTGGAAATAAATCCATTGAGTTTGGATTGAGCGGGAAAGAGTTGTGGGAAAATGCGAAACCCTTTATGGCATCCCCGGTCAAAGAGCGCTTTTACTGCACCGGTCTCCCGGATGGGCACTTTCCCGCCTCTGGAATATCGGCCCTTTCGATGTACTCTCATCTGGCTCCAGATTCTGAACAGACGATTGCCGCATATGCAAAAGACTGGAAGAAAGAGCAGTTTGAGAACCTGAACACATTTGAAGGACCGTATATCGTGGAATTTTGGAGATATCCTGCCGCACACACTAAGAGCGTGGACAAATTATCACTATATTTGACTTTGGAAAATGATCCGGATCCCCGGGTCCATAAAGAACTTGAGTTCGTGTTTAAAAGCGTATGGAAGAAATCGTAAACGGGATTGATGTTTTCAGGGAGGCATTCGCTCCTTTTGCTGATTCATTTATAGTCATTGGCGGCAGTGCCTGCAGGGCTGTCATTCCTGAGGGCGACATCAAGCCCAGAAAGACGATAGACATAGACATGGTTTTGGTGCCGCAGGAATTGTCTGCGGGCTTTGTCGGCACTTTCTGGAAATTCATCAAGGAGGGCGGGTACAAGTTCGCGGCTAGAAAGAACAAGGACGGCGACAAACGCTATGTGTTTTATAGTTTTGTCGACGGAAAGGATGGATACCCGGACCAGATTGAACTGTTGTCAAAGCCAGACGAGTCCATCGGCACGCCGGCAGAGCACCACATCGAGTATATCGCCACCGGCGAGGAGTACTCTCACCTGTCGGCCATTATCCTGGACAGGAACTACTATGATTATCTGACGTCGCATTTCGAGGTGGTGGATGGAATCCGTTATGCATCGGCCGACGCTCTGGTCTGCTTGAAAGCTCTGGCGTACCTGAATCTGCTTTCCGATAAAAAGGCCGGGAAGAGAGTGAATGCCGATGATATCAAAAAGCACCGCCGAGATGTCATTATGGCTGCGGCATATCTGCCCAGCGGAGAGGAATACAAAGTGGGAGAAAGTATTCGTACGATGCTGGATGAATTCCTTTCAGCCATGGACGATGCCTCTGTAAGGCAATCTCTCAAAGGTTCCCTGGAGATTGACGATGTTGTTTTGGACGGCGTTCTTGGGGTATTAAGAGAGGGGTTTGTGTTATGAGAATACAGTATGCATCAGACCTCCATCTGGAGTTTTCCGACAACTGGCGATACCTTAGACAGCACCCGCTTGAAAAGGCAGGTGACGTGCTGGTGCTGGCCGGAGATATCGGCTATCTGGGCGATGATAATTACTCCAAGCATCCCTTCTGGGATATTGTTTCCGAGCAGTATGAACAGGTGCTGGTCGTCCCCGGGAACCATGAGTTCTACAAGTATTATGACATTGCCACGCTTAAAGACGGAGAACTGCTCCAGATTCGTCCGAATGTTAAAGTTTACTACAACGCAGTGGTGACGCTGGGCAACGTGGACTTGATTCTTTCCACAATGTGGGCGCACATCCCCCTGCAGGACGCGTTTGCCACGGAATCTGGCGTAACGGACTTCCACCGGATTCTGTACAACGGCGAAACGCTGAACTTTGAGGAGTTCAATAGTGAGCACAGGCACTGCATGGACTTTCTTCGGGAGGCGTGTTCATCGGCCCAGGCTCCTCACAGGGTCATCGTCACGCATCACGTGCCGTCATTTGTACTATCATCCCCTGACTTCAAGGGAAGCCGGATTAACGGGGCCTTTACGGTCGAGGAATATGACTTTGTGGAGAGTTGTTGTGCCGATTATTGGATTTACGGACATTCGCACAGGAACATTAACGCTGTAATTGGAAAGACACAATGTGTTTCTAATCAGCTGGGATATGTGTTCTCGGGAGAGCATAAAACATTTGATGCGGGGAAATACATTGAATTGTAGCAAAACGCTGGAAAGACATCATTTGAGGCTTTTAAGACGGTTTTGCAACGTGCTGATTTTTAGGAACTTAAGATTGAGGCGGAATCGAGACTGATTAAATGGATGGCATTCAAAAGGTCAGGAGTTCGAGAAGGAGCTTCGCAGTAGGCTTGAAAAGAAGGACCTCCAGATCGCCGCTATCTCGGCCGACATCGACAAGGTAGACAACAAAGCCGCCAAGGCCCGTGTCCGCAAGGCTACCCTCGAGCTCGCAAAGCTCGGCAAGGAGTATCGCAAGGCCAGCATCTAGGGCTCACACGCCCTGTTTCACAACAGCAGCCGTCCTACCCGGGGCGGCTTTTCTGTTGTTCCCTCTCTACTTAAAAACACAATGTGAAGGGTCCACCCCGGGGGTAGGCGTATAGTTCACCTCGACGCCGCTCTCCCCTACCTTGACGACATTGTATCCTGGCGTCCCGTGCCCGAGGGCATTGCAGACCGGACCGGCAGTCACAAGGTGTATCCCTTCAATGACTGCATCATAGTCCTGGTGGGTGTGACCAGCAAAGACCACATCCACGCCCTTTTCCTTGAAAAGCGAGAGATACTTCTTCCTATGCTCCATGGAGAAGTTGAAGTAGTCCTCTTTCTCGTCCAGGCTCTCCCTGACGATGGGGCAATGGAGGAACACGAAGGTGTACCGGCATCCCTTCGCCGCATCCAGCTCCCTGACGAGCCAGTTCCACTGCTCCGCCTCGGCCTCCGTCACACCGTCCTTGATGCAGTTGGAGTCCATCCCGATGAACGCACAGCCCCTGTCCCGGAAGGAGAAACGGTCATATCCCCGGAGCGCGATGTAGGCCTTCTGTTTCTCGCGCGTGAATCCCATGTAGTCATGGTTCCCCGGGACCGTATAGACGGGCGCTTCAATCTCAGAGAGTCGGGTCCTATACACGGAATCCTGCACGGGGTCGGAGGGGTTATCCACGAGGTCCCCCGTCACAAAGACATAGGCGGGCGAAAGGGCATTGGAGGCCACCACCGCCGCCTTCATCAGGGAATCCGAGTGGGAGTACCCCTCGGACTTGTCGATAAAGCCTATCTGGGTATCGCTCATTTGAACGAAGGTGAAAGGCTCAAAGGAGTCGCAGGCTGCTGTCAACATAAGGGTTATTCCAAGGATATATGCTTTCATTGCTCGGGCGTTTTTCAAATCTACGCATAATTCCCCGTTTTTCATACCCTTTGGAGAAAATCTATACGAATAAAACGTCTTCTCTTCCTCCTGGCCGCGCTGGCCATCTCCCTTCCCCTCTTCTCCCAAGAGTACGTCGGTGACAGTTACACCACCCTTCTGGTGGGCAAGAAAGCCTCGTCGGACGGATCCGTGATGACTTCCCATACCTGCGACGGCCGTTACCGCGCCTGGCAAGCCCTGGAGGACAAATACTGGCTCCAGTTCGGAATGGGGTTACACAACAGCAACCGCTCCATCCCGGGGTGGGCAAGGTGGGAGACCCAGGTGGGCAAGGTCGATAATCATCCCCACCTCCTTGCCCACGTAATCCTGACCACACCGCCCTCTAAGGCCACTTCCCCGGGCAAGGTGGCCCCCCTCAAATCCCACCTTGCCCATTGACAAGCCCCACCTTGCCCATCCAGGTGTCCCCCTTCCAGCGTGTCCGCTTGGGGCCAGCCATTGGGTCCCTTGTCAGCGGCAAAACCAGGGCGGGCAGGCGGCTTGCCAAAGGCGGATAATTTTTCTAACTTTGTGCGAGATAAAACCATTTTTAGAGGTATGAAGGTTGTCATTCAGAGGGTTTCTTCGGCGTCTGTCACCATAGCGGGCTCCGTCCGCTGCGCCATCGGGGAAGGGCTTCTCGTGCTTCTTGGCGTTGGACACGAAGATTCAGAAGAAGACATTCAGTGGCTTGTAAGAAAGGTCTCCGGCCTTCGCATCTTCAACGATGACAATGGGGTAATGAACCGGAGTATCCTGGACACCGGCGGGGATATCATTGTCGTGAGCCAGTTCACCCTGATGGCCTCTACAAAGAAAGGCAACAGGCCCTCCTATATCGGCGCCGCAGGGCACGAGAAAGCCATTCCCCTCTATGAGCAGTTCTGCGATGCGCTCTCTCAGGCCATCGGAAAGCCCGTCGGGACCGGAGAATTCGGCGCAGACATGAAGGTTGCCCTCGTGAATGACGGCCCCGTCACGATATGCATTGATACAAAGGACAAAGAGTAGTATGCCAGTAATTACCCTCTGCGGTTGCACCCGCTCGGAGAAACGGGCCATTCTCTCCGCCATGCGTAAGCCCCTCCTGCTCCTTTCAACCCTCATTCTTCTTGTCGGCTGTGTGAACCTTAAGGTCTCCAAGCCGATGCTGAAGATGATCGTTGACGCGACCATCAAGCTCTCCGACTCCCCTGCCTACGCGGATTCCCTCCGGCATGTCATCGGTCTTCCCTACGGGTCGGAGGACTCCGGCAAGCAGGTCGTTGACGTCTACTATGCCGACTCGTCCGTCCGCCGCGATGCCGTCCTTATCGACATCCACGGAGGGTTCTACGTGGGCGGAGACAGACGCAACAACCGCGCTTTCGCCTCGGCCTTCCTCAAGGAGGGCTTCGATGTGGTGCTGGTGGAGTACCGGCTCAACGACGGGGAGAGAATCGACGTGGAAACGGAGCTCTGGGACTGCGCTGCGGCGCTTGACTTCCTTGCGGACCACGCCGGGGAGCTGGGGCTTAACCGGGACGCGATGTTCCTCACCGGCGACTCGGCGGGCGGGCATTTCGCCCTTTACCTTGCGGAAGGGGCAGAGGACCATTCGCTGCCCGTCCACCCTGAGCGGTTTGTACCCCAAGGGGTCCTTGTCAACTGTCCCGCGTATGACTACGAGCTTTTCGCCATCACGAACGGCTTTACGGAAAGCGCCTTGAGGTGGTTTATCGGTCCCCGCTACCTGGACAAGGCCTGGATGGCCTCCCTGTCGCCAAGGACCCATATCGCCAGTTACACGGGACCTCTTTTCGTGTCCACCTGCAGGAACGACTTCATTCGGGATGAGGCCCTGAAGCTCGTCGCCGACTGCGAGGCGCTCGGCCGCGAGGTGGAGTTCCTGGATATCCCCTCCAAGGACAAGAAGGTCGGGCACGTACACAATATCAACTTCCCGGACCTTCCGGAATCCCGGGAGGTCAACGGCAGGATGGCTGCGTTCATGCAGTCCTGCCTGGAAAAATGACCGTCGGCTTTAATACGTAAGAGGTTACTGGAATAAATCTTCCATTGTGAGCTTTACCGGGATATCGGCCGCATTGGCGTTGTCCGTGAGGCCAAATGTTGTGATGAGCGAGAGCATAATGCGCTTTTCCGTTCCGGTTTCCCTCTTGAAAACGGTCTTGCGATACTCCATCTTTGAAAGGTCCTCTGAGGAAAGCGGGTAAGGCGATTTGCTGTATTTCATTTCGCAGAGGTTGATGGTATCGTCGTTGCGGTCTATAAGGAGGTCAATCTGGACGCCTTCTTCGTTGGAGTCCTTGGGGGCCTTCCAACTCCAGGAATGGGCCGTGCTGATCACAACAGTCAGTCCCATAGCCTTTTTGATTTGCTCCAGATGCTGTAGGCATACTCTCTCAAAGGCCAAGCCCACCCAATTATCATAGACACCGGTGTCAAGATTGGAGGTCCAGAAGTGTGACTCTCCACGGGTATTCTCACCGATGAATTTGAACCAAAAGAGCGTGTAATTGTCCATCAGCTGGTACAGGGTTCCCTTTTTCTTGTTCCCTATCATCGTGTACTTGCGGATGAAGCCGCATTGCTCCAACTCCTTGAGTGCCTTGGAGAAAGTCTCGTTGTCGCTGATTTTAGTGATATCCAGGATTTCCTCCCTCTGCAGCCCACCTTTTTTGGTAGCCAAGGCATTGACAATGGCAATATGTGTCTTGGGACGCCGAAACAGGGATGCGTACAGGGCGTCGTACTCATGGACCATCTCCCCGTCTTCCTCGAAGAACATCCGGTCTATATTCTGGGCAATGGAAAGGCCCGGGCGGAGGAAACTCCAGTAATAAGGAATGCCTCCCATGACCATATAAGCTTCCAGTATTTGCCGGCGGGTGAAATCCAACTTGTTCTGTTGGCTATATTGCTCGCATTCCTTCAATGTAAATGGACGGAGTTGGATCTGGCGGGTGACTCGGTCATGAAGGCCACCGTAGTTCATCACGATATTGTCGATGATCCAGGACGTTGCACTACCACAAACGATGAGAATGATGTCCTTGCGGGTGGTGGCCCATGCATTCCAGAAATGATCCAGGGCGCGGATGAAATTTGATTTAGGTGTGTCCATCCAAGGAAGTTCATCGATGAACACCACCTTCTTGCCTTCCGGGAGGCTGGCCAGGAGGCGCTGAAGGAGACGGAATGCCTCGCCCCATGTCTTGGGTTTCGGGCATTTGGGGAGGCCGGCTGCATAAAGCGATTCCCGGAATTCACCCAATTGCTCGCTCATGGGAGCATCCAAGATACCGGTGTGCTGAAAAGCAAACTGGTAGTTGAAGGTTTCGCGTACAAGATAGGTCTTTCCGACTCTGCGCCTGCCATATAAGGCGACGAATTCGGATTGATTTGAATGCAGGAGGTCGTTGAGCAGCGCCTGTTCTTTTTCTCTTCCTATGAGCATAGTGTTGTCTTTTGTTGCAGGACAAAGATAGGGTTTTTCTTTCAGAATATCGCTATAAGCCGTGGAAATCTATTAAAATTTGACACATTTCCACGGGTTATGGGCGCGTTTGGTCGAAATAGTCGTAGTTGTCCGTGAGCTTCTGGACCACGTCCAGTTGGTCGGCCTTGATATAGCGCTTGAGCATTTCCGGTGTGGTGTGAAGATGGAAAATGCTGTCAGGGTGAATGGCTCACTGGTGGTGACACTGATATCCGGGCAGGCCCTTGACCACTATGCCTAGCATGTATTTGAGGAAAGGAAGGTAGTCGTTGCCGTTCTCGTACCAGACTTGCCAACGTAAAAGCCGCTATTGACGAGCAGTAAGCTGCTCTTTCATATATGCACAAAGCCCCGTCAATCCATCAGGACTGCCGGGGTCTTGTTATACCGATAAGCAGGGAATTTAGCAATATTCACAGTGCGGTTAGCTGGTAATTATTTGACCACCTAAACGCAAAAACGGGCTTTTTTGAGGTTAGCTGGTAAAATTCCGACCAGCTAACCGCACCCCAGCCTATTCCGATTTTTCGAACGCGAGATAAAAGCAAGGATCGGAATGGCAGAAAGAAGTCTCAAGATTGATTTATGACTTATTTTTAAACGTGCGACGTATCAGCAGAAGACTGAGTACCAGCAGCACCGGGAAGACCGAAGCTGCCAGCAGGCCGCTCTGGATGCTGTTTTCGCTGGAACGGGTACAAAGGCCCACCAAGGAAGGGCCCAGCGTGCCGCCGGCATCTCCGGCCAGGGCCAGCAGGGCAAAGAGCGCCGTGCCGCCTCCCGGCATCCGGGCCGATGTAATGCTGATGGACCCGGGCCACATGATGCCCACGGCCAGGCCGCTCACCATACAGCCCACAAAGGCCACCGCCGGAAGCGGAGAAAGGGAGGCTGTCAGATAAGCCGCAAAGCAAAGGACGCCGGCGCCCATCATATAGGCCGAAAGGTCCAGTTTCTGTCCCTTCTTCCCATACCAAAATCGTCCCAGTCCCATGCAGAAGGCAAATCCGCAGGGACCGGCCAAATCCCCAATGGCTTTATCGACGCCCAGCGAGGCTTCGGCAAAGGCCGATGTCCACTGTGCCATCGAGCTCTCGGAAGCGCCTGCGGCCACCATCAGAACCAGGAAAAGCCAGAAAGTCTTGTTCCTCAGGAGTTGTCCCATGCTCATCCCTTCCGAATCGGCCACAATGGGGTCTATGGGGCAGGTTGCGAAATTCACGATGTTATAAAGCGGCACAAGGGCCCAGAGGCATGCCAGAACGCGCCAATTGTCCAGGCCGAAAAGCGAAAAGAACAGCGTGGAGCCCAGGATGACACCAACGGCTCCCCAACAATAGAAAGAATGGAGAAGGCTCATCATCCCCTCCTTGTTGGGGAATGGACAGGCTTCGATGATGGGGCTGCACAGAACTTCAATGAGACCGCTTCCCACCGCATAAATGCCTACGCAGATAAGGATTCCCACCAGCGGATGCGGAAAAAGCTGAGGCAAAAAGGCCAGTCCCGCCAGTCCTGCGGCCGATGTAATCTCCGAAACGATGATGCTCCTGCGGTAGTCCAGGTCCTTGAACTTGGCGCAGAGGAAGTCCGTCACCAATTGGACCACATAGAAGACCGCCGGAATCAGGGCCAGGCTGGCTATGGGAATGTCGTATTCCCGGTGAAAAGCCAGAAACAGCAGCGGCGTGAAATTGGCTACGATGGCCTGGGTCACAAAACCCAGATAACAGGCCAACTTGGTCCTTTTGTAGGCGTTTATGTCTTTCATAGGCTCCCGTATGACTAAAGGCTATTCCGCATCCGGCTGCTGGCCGTCATGCGCCTTCCACATGCATTCGGTAATCTTCATGTCCGAGAAGACAGCCGTAAAGGAAGACTCTTCCGGCGAGCAGGCATAAATACCGAAACTGATGACATCGCTTGCGGCATACATGTGACAGATGCGCATCTGGCTGAAGTCCACGCCATTGGTGGAGCACTCGATGCAGAAATCGTCCTCCCGGCGGGAGAAACGGTACCACATCGTCTTCACATCGGCCGATATGGCCGTCGTGGCCCAGTCTGAATAGCCGTTATTGGTAGCCACACTGCCCAAGTGCTGAAACGCCTCGTTTTCGAACTCCACCGAGCCCTTGAGCCAGTTCTCACTGTCCAAGTACATGACAATGCCGCACTGGTCAAACCGCTGGTGACTCTGGGTAAAGTCTGTCTTTACCACAAAGCTGAAGAATTTTTCCCGGGTCTGCATCTGCAGCACGGGAGCGTTGTCGTTCCGGAAATGGTAATAGGTGCGCTGCCACAGATCCGTGTGCGGAGCCGTTGTGATACAGATGGTTCCGTCCTTGATTTCGCAGGAAGCGGGTTCCCTGGTCCATTTGAGCTGCTCCAGATTGATTTCTCCGCCGGCGGCAAGCGCCAACGACACGCTGTCGGTGAATTCTTTTTCTGCGCAGGAAATGGCGCACAGGCTCAAGGTCAGAATCAGGAACTTTGTGAAATTAGTCATAGTAAGTACAAGTCTATAAAAATGTTGTCTAAAGCGAATCTGTAAGGATTAATCTGTCTTTTTAAGGATGCAAAAATAATCAATTCCAACGACATGGAAAATAAAGCACTGCGTGAAATGGCAGTTCCCGTCTATGGAGAGCTGGTACTTCTCGCCGCCGGTAAAATTCCGACCAGCTAACCGCACCCCGGCAAAACACGGTAAGAATGCCCGGGCTGTAAGTGCATACCCGGCCTGCATTGCCTTTATTTACGGGCAGGCCAGTGCCTGTTCTCCATTCGTATATTGGAAGACCAACGCTTCATCCTTCTTCTTCCGCTCATACGCCAGCATCTTGGCATCCTCGTACCGCGCCCGGTCCTCGTCAAACTGCCGGTCCCATTCCCGGTAGTACTCCATCTTGGGGTCCTCGAACAGGGACATCTGTACGGCCGATTCGTGCGTCAGGCGCGATACGCCCAGGCCCACCTGCCGGATAGGCGTGACGCCGTCCCAGATTTCAGGGAGCATCTTCCGGGCCGCATTGAGAATGATGGCCGTCACATCCGAGGGCTGCTCCAGCGTAGTCTGTTTCTGCGCCACCGTAAAGTCCTTGTACTTGACAAACATAGACACGCACGATGCCCGGAAATCGTCCCGGCGAATGCGGTGCGCAACAATGCAGGCCACGTTGAACATAGCCCGGTCGATGTCCTTCGGATCCAGAAGGTCCTTCGGAAAAGTCCTTTCGGCACTATAGCTCTTGGCCTCGGCAATCTCCGTCTCCACCGGCGAATCGTCGCGGCCATTGGCATTCTCATGCAGCTGCACGGCGAACTTCTGGCCGACAAGCCGCGTCAGCGAGCCCATACCGATGGCGGCCAACTGACCGATGGTTTTGATGCCATAGGCCGTGAGGCGCTCCTCCGTCTTCTTCCCCACCCATAGCAGATCCCGCACGGGTAGCGGCCACATCTTGGCGGGCACTTCATCGGCCCAAAGCGTATGCACCTTGTCCGGCTTCTCGAAGTCCGAGGCCATCTTCGCGAGGAGTTTGTTGGAGCCGATACCAACGTTCACCGTAAAGCCCAGCGTATCCTTTATCTGGTCTTTCAGCTGCGTGGCCACCGAAACTGCATTCTCCGGCGTACAGCGAAGGCTCATATCAATAAAACACTCATCGATGGAGAACTGCTGCAGAATGGGTGAATAGCTCCGGCAAATGGCGATAAAGCCCTCCGAGCACTGTTTATACCACTCCCAATCCCCTCGCATAATGACAAGATTAGGGCACTTGCGAAGGGCCATCGACACGGGCTCCGGGACGCGGATACCAAGCTTCTTGGCCGGAATGGAAGCAGCCGTCACGATGCTTCGCCGGTCGGTGGGATCACCGGACACGACCGACGGGACAAGCCGAATATCCGGTTTGCCTTCCCTCACCAGTTTGGCTCCCAGCCAGCTGACAAAGGCGCTGTTTACATCGATATGAAAGATGATGCGGGGCAAAGTCTTTTAAAAATACTCCTCCAAAAACTCAGAGGCATCGGCCACGCAGTCCGGGCAGTCGCGGAGCAGTTTACCCGTGCCGATGCCTTTCAGCAGGCGGCACTGAGTGGCGCCATTACGGGCCTGGAACTTCTCCATCATTTCCTTCATGCGGGCGCGAGACTTGTTTCTGTCCTTGGTCGCCAAACCGATGACCATTCCGCCCCCCACCAATGCACCGCAGGTGCCTTCCATATTACCCATACCTGTACCATAGGCTCCGGCAATATCCAGTGCAGTCTGCTCATCCAACCCCACCAGGTCACAGTAAGTGCACACAACGGCCTGTGCGCAGTTGTGCGTGTTCTGACGCTTCTTTTCAGCAGCAAGGTGCTTTCTGGTTTCCATTACTGATACTTCTGGAAGTTGTACTTTGCCCGCAATGCGGCCGATTTGGGATTCTTAAATAATGATTACGCAATGTTATAAAACGGATAACCATTATGGAAGCAGCCCGATAAGAGACTTACACCCTTCTTCGGGGAACTTGTCATGATGGACAAGGTTGAACATAAAGGGAACCCTCACAGCATAATAAGCCAGTATCTTACGTGTGTACTCGCGAAGTGCTGTCGGGGCGCTCGTCCCCAGGTAAGCCGGAAGAAAAGCGTCCCAGAATGAGACCAGGGTCTCCTGGGTAAGATGCAGAAGGAAATCGGCCCGATTATCTCCTAAATTGTGAGTGATGGTCCAGAACCAGCCCAGGTCCCACTCGGGAGCTCCATAGCCGAACTGGCCGATGTCAATCCATAGCGTATGATTCCCGTCCGTGATGATATTGCCTATGTGGAAGTCTCCATGGACACAGGTGGAGGGCTCCTGAATCTTGTCAAGGAAAGCCAAGGCGCGCTTCCTGTACTCCGATGTCACGGTATCGCTGCTGAGATAGAACGCGTGCAGCACTTCCTTGATAGCGGGGATCCTGTTCGTGTCGGCAGCTGTGGCGTGCAGCTCCAGGGCGGCCTTGGCAAAGGCCTCGACGAGCTCAGGCATCTTCTCCGGCTCCTGAGACAAGATGCGGGCAAAAGAACGCTTCCCGGAGATGAACTCGTACTCTGCTCCTAAGCGCTCGCCGTCCGTGACAAGCCTGTAGGGTTTAGGGGTAGGGATACCCAGGTCATAAACGGCCTGCGCCACCTTAAACTCTTCAATGGCCATATCGGCCTCAAAACCGCTCTTGTAGAGCTTTGCAAGGGAATTGCGGCTGTTGTGCTTATAGGTAATGGCGGTCCCCCCTTCTCCTGACTGCCGGTATTCGTCCAGATTAATAGATTCGCAGTGTTGCATAACTCGTGTATTGAGAGTCTGTGTTTCCATTGTCAATCCTTGGGCTTCCGGATCCTGTTCGGCACCACCTCCGGCAGCACCATTGACAGCTCCATGAATCCGGCGTACTCATCGCCATCGTACCAGGGCGTTTGGAAGATCAGCTTCTTGACGCCTTCTTTCTCGACGGTGTAGACATTCGTGCGCGGGTTCTCCAGCATGTCGGCCAGGAGGCTCCTTGCCGGTTCCGGGTGACAATCCAGCACGTTCTGGCCGATGATCTCGGGCATCCCGGGCTTGAGGAATGTCTTCTTGGACTTTGCGTTCATGTCCAGGATGGTGCCATCCTTGGCACAGATGGTGACGGCCACATCGGCCCCTTCAAAGTAATCGCGTTTCATAGTCAGAATTCCAGTTTATTTCCTTCTTCTTTCATCTCCACGTATTTGGCCTTGTTCAGGCGGAAAAGCGAAGCGATGCGCCCCGGACGGCGCTTGGGCTTAACCTCGGAGGTGGACATGGGCATCTCAGGCTCAGCGCAGCAGTACTCCATATCGGCCATTATACGCGGAGCGGCATACTTCATGGCCATCGCAGGCGGATCAGGCTCAGCGCGGCTGAACTCTACCGGTTCCTCGGCCTCTTCCAGGATGCCGGAGGATAGGATTTTCCGCTGGAAATTACGGCGGTCAAACTTGACGCCGAGGATAATTTCATAAAGCCGCTGCAGGTCCGGAATGGTGAATTCTTCGTCCAGGAGGTCAAAGCCGATGGGTTCAAAGTGAATGTCCCTCTTGAGGCGTTCGAGGGCAGAATGAATGATATCGGCATGGTCGAAGGCGAGCTGCGGGAGATCATCGATGGGAAACCAGGCGGCTTCATCGGCATCGTCACCGCCCTGGACCTTGGAGGGCTTCACCAGCGCGTAGAAGGCTATGGTAATCACGCGTTCGCGCGGGTCTCGGTCCGGCTTGGAGAATACGCCCAGCTCGCCGATGGCCGACGCCTCCAGCGCGGTCTCCTCCCTCAGTTCACGCAGGGCTCCCTCCCTGGCCGTCTCATCGCCCCGCAGGAATCCGCCCGGAAGGGCCCACTCCCCCTTGTACGGCTCTCCCCCGCGTTTGACCAGCAGGACTTTCAGCTTCCAGTCCTCGTAGGTGAAGATGACGCAGTCCGTGGTGACCGCAGGATGCTCATACTTGTACTGATAAGGGAACGCCGCACCCCTGACGAATGTGTAATTCTTAGCCATAGCAGGAGCAAATTTAGCCGTTTTGTTTCAAAAATCAAAAAATTGCGTCAAAATTACGCGAATTATTTGTCTGGTTCGAATATTGTTTCTATCTTTGTGTCGAAATGACGCATTTAATAATTTAAAACCACAGAGCCATGGAAAACACAATCAGCAAAACCAAAGTTTACAACGTAATCATCATGGACCGCAGCGGTTCCATGTGGGACATCCAGAAATCGGCCATCCAGGGCTACAACGAGGTGCTGGGCGGTATCAAGGCCGATGCCAAGACCTATGCCGAGACGCAGGAGCACTTCATGACGCTGGTGCTTTTCGACAGCACCTCCATCGATAATGTATATTGGAACGAGGACCCGGCCAAGGCGGCCATCCTTACTTCGGAGACCTATGTCCCCGGGGCATCCACTCCCCTGTACGATGCCATCGGCCAGACGCTCACGCGCTTGGAGAAGGAGCTCCACGGAGACCCGAACGTGTCTGTGATTGTGACTATCATCACCGACGGATACGAGAACAGTTCTACGGAATACTCCCTGAAGGCCGTCAAGGCGCTGATCCAGCACCTGAAGGATGAGGGATGGAGCTTTGCCTATATGGGGACGGACCACGACGTGGACGGGGTGACCGTGAGCCTTTCCATCACCAATGTGGTAAAGTTCGAAAAGACGGAGGCCGAGACGCAGGCTGTGTTCGAGAAGGAAAGACGTGCTCGTGCAAGGCATTCCAAGATGATGTTCGAGTTTGATGCGGCCATGCCGTGTGCCTCGGCATCGGAAAGACTGGCCTACCGGAAGAGACTCTCCGAGGAATACTACAAGGAGGATTAGTCAGCCTTCCCTATTCCATTCTCCATTTCGCTCACCGCCTTCCTCAAGTCGTTCAGGAAGGCGGTGTGTTCGTGAAAGAAGGCATCGTAATTAACCAAGCAATCGTCTTGTCATTGCAACAATGGCATCAGGGGGTGCTCCTACTCCATTATGGATTTTCCCAATTATATAAAGCTGTTTCAGAGCAATGTAGAGGTACAGTTCCTTCTGCTTGTTTTCCAGTACTGCCGGATCTGTGGTGCCGTAATATTCCCTGGCAAAGATCTCCCAGTGCTTTTTGAGCATCTCGGGCTTCAGGTGGAAAACGTTGTCGGCCCGCTGCTCACTCAAGTGCTGGCCGACATGGAAAATCATGCACAGATCCCATTCGGGGCAACCGTAAGAGAAATCCCCCACGTCAATCCAGAGGTTGCGCTGTCCGTCAGTAATGATGTTGCCGATATGAAGGTCTCCGTGCAGACAGGTAGTGGCGTCAGGAAGGGCATCCAGCGCCTGCAAGGCCATTCCCCGCAGGTCTTCCGGCAAACCCTGCCAACGCGCGATTTGTTCCCGTACCAGTTCTTTCATAGACGGGAGCCTGCTTGTATCGGCCTCCTTTGCATGCAGTTCCTTCGCCAGCTTGGCGAAGAGGACCGACAGGGGCTCCAGTTGCTCCGGCTCCTGAGAGATGATACGGGTGAAAGAACGCTTGTTTTCAATCAGTTCGTATTCGGCGCCATAGCGGGTTCCGTCCGTGATGAGGCGGATAGGTTTGGGCGTTGGAAGGCCCATCTCATAGACCAGCTGGTTCACCTTGAATTCCCGGTCGGCTTGCTCTGCGCCCATGCCGGGCATAAAGAGCTTGGCCAGGGTTTTTCCGTCCTTATGGTTGTAGGTGAGGGCTGTACCGCCTTCTCCGGTCTGGATATAATCTTCCAGATTTATCTTCTCGTAATTATCCATTGAAAACACTGCTTAGCGTTCTATCTTGACTAATTGGAGTTCGAAAATGAGCGTGGAATGGGCCGGGATATCGTCCATATTCATGGAACCATAGCCCCACTTGGCGGGGATGTACACTTCCCATTTATCGCCCTCGTGCATGCGTGTAAGGGCGATCTGCCAGCCCATGATGAGGTCACCTACCATGAACAGCGCCGGAAGCTGGTCCCCTTCGGTGGTGTCGAAGACAGTTCCGTCAATCAGACGGCCCGTGTAATGCACGTAGACGATGCTGCGGGGCGTGGGCTTCTTGGTGCCGTGGCCTTCTTCCAGGACTTTATACAGGACGCCGTTATCGAGCGCGACAATCCCCTCCTCCTTGGCTTTCTCGGCCAGGAAGGCTTCATTGGCTTCCTTGTAGGGGTTGGTTCTTTTCTTTTTCATCTCAGGATGCGAATTTACGACTTTTTCTCGGTTATTTCAGCTTGTGCAATGTCTTGGCACAAGCAAGTATTAGCTTTGCAGCAACAAATGATTTGAGCTATGTTTGAGATTGTAATTTCCGTTGCTTTGTATGTGGGAGCCCTGGTGCTCCTGGTGAAAGGTGCCTTCGCTTTTTGCAATAATAGCCATGAGAACGTGGTCACAGAACCGTAGATTTTCCGCGGCTTTTCCGGGAATTCTTCGTACCTTCGTGTACAATATGAGAACGTACAACGGAATAGAGCGTCCGGACTTTACGCCGGACATGATATCGGAACTGAAGGCCGATGAGGTGTTTGTTTTCGGCAGCAACCTGGAAGGAATGCATGGAGGCGGTGCGGCGTTTGCTGCTTGGAAAAAGTTCGGAGCCGTAATGGGTTGTGGCGTTGGTCTTCGTGGCCAGAGCTACGCCATCCCCACTATGCAGGGCGGCGTGGAGACCATCGAGCCGTATGTTTCTTCTTTCATCTCATATGCCAAGGAGCATCCGGAACTATTCTTCTATGTGACGCGCATCGGCTGTGGCATTGCCGGCTTCCGGGACAAAGAAATCGCCCCGCTGTTCAGCGAGGCGGTTGCTCTGGAGAATGTGTGTCTGCCGGAGAGCTTTGTGAAGGTCATCAAAATATAATTGTTTGGGGATCAAAATAAATTCGTTATATTTGCACAGTTTCACATATAATGAAATCGTGCATAATGAGAGAAATTATTGCTAATACTGCCTATTACATTGAGCTCCTTACAGGAGAAAAAGTGACGCTTATACCACTTAAGAAAGAAGTAAAGAGCAAACTACCCCTATATATTACAGGAGCCTATGAACTGCGTACAGGCGCTTTATTTGGCCGGAATATTTGTTTTGCTTTTGTGGACAAGGATGCAGAATGCACCCCCTTGCAGTATTCCCAAAGAGCCCTGGCATTAGAGCAGATGACAGGCTTTCTACCTGTATTCGTCATGGAGAGCCTGGTATCCTACAATGCACATAGGTTGACTAAGCACCGTGTGAATTTTATCGTTCCGGGTAAACAATTGTTCCTCCCATCCTTGCTGATCGATTTAGGAAAGACACAAAAGGAAACAACCGAAACGGAGACCATTCCTGCGACAGCGCAACTGATTATTCTATACCACTTGGAAGTTGCTCTACTGCATGAGAAAACCGGGAAAGAGATAGCCGGGCTTATCGGAGCCTCTACAGCAAACGTCACTCGCGCAATCAAATGGCTCACGTCCAGTGGATTAGTAGAATTTGTCGGAAATAAAGCAAAGCACTTAAGGTTTGTACATTCTGGAAAAGCATTATGGATGACAGCCTGTGAACTTATGAGAAGCCCGGTGCTTAAAACTGTCTACACTGACAATGAACCGCAAGGACTTATTTGCGGACAAAACGCACTGTCGGAATATGGGATGCTGCTGGAAGCCAATCACAAGATGGTTGCTATCGGCCC
>Ga0310695_10006351_pt1 | contig 19634 bp, 22 predicted proteins | sample RumenRJG_04DNA_FD_203882 | JGI IMG/M metagenome (GOLD analysis project Ga0310695, IMG submission 203882) | Bovine rumen microbial communities from Lethbridge, Alberta, Canada - RJG_04 (v2) (version 2) | ecosystem: Host-associated > Mammals > Digestive system > Stomach > Rumen | place: Canada...
GTCGGCGCCGGCTTTCAGCGCGGCCTCGACGTCGGTGGTGATCTCGGATGCGGGCAACTTGGACGTGTCCTCGTCCGATTTGTATCCCTGCAGCCCCGCCCAGACCATCGCGCCTTTCGAGTTCTTCACAAACCATCTGGTCGTCTCCTTGATCCAGGATGTTGTTTTCTTGTAGTTCCCTTTGTAGATCATGGGAACGATGACGTCCAGATATTGGGTGAGGGCGGCGGTGTCCTGTCCGTAGTAGTGCCTGTTGGCCGTCGTCTCCGGCATAAGGGCCGCCGAGACGACAAGCTGGGGAGCGGTCTGGTGGAGCCGGGTGGCGGCCAGCCTGACAAACTCGGAAACTGCATCCGCGCCGCCAGGCGTCTTGTAGGCCGTTCCGGGATATCTCACGTAGTCGAAATGGATGCCCGAGATGCCGCGCATCCGCGCGTATGATTGCGCGCGGGCGATCTTTTCGTCGAATAGTTTTCTGTCGGGTACGCCGTCCTTGACGGGATTGATCCACTTGCCGTTGTAGAACACCTGCATCCAGATGTGGACTTTCAGCCCTGCCGCGTCCGCTTGCGCGATCCAGTCCTCGACGTCTTTCTGTCCATGTGCCGTAAAGGCATATTCGTGAAGGATGACGTCGGTCGTCCCCAAGGAGACGAGTGCCGGCACGTCCACGTTCTTCATGGTCTTGCCGTGCAGCCAGTAGCCGCAATGCTTCGACTCCGCAGAAGCGCAGAGCGAGGTCAGCACGGCGAGCGCACCGCAGATCAGTTTGTGGAAGAATCCCATTCTCACCGGGTTGGAAGAAGAGGTAATTGCAAAATCATGTATGTACGATGTAGCAAGGCCGCCTCGGCCTTGCCGCAAGAGCGAGGGCGCCCTTGCCACATCGTGTTTTACAATCACCTCAGAAGATCGACTCTTTCTCATGGCAAGGAAAGTATATCAAAATCGTAGTAGGCAGAGGGACGATTCATTTAGGATCCGCCTCTCCACGAACACGGAGGAATACGGCACCGGCTGGTTGGCGACGTGGAAGAACTACCACAAGCGCCATCCGAAGGCGGTTGCGTTCGTCCTCCGCGGCGACAGCTACATGACCTCTCCCATCCCCGAGGCCGAGGCGAAGAGGCTGAACGTGTATCAGATCTTCGGCTGGAACGACTCCGTGATCGACTACATGAAGTTCGTGCTGGAGAAGCGGAAGGGCGTGTAGTAACCGTAAAGGCAACACATATGACTTGTTCACGGCATATGGGTAACTTAAACTATGAAGCACTCCGTTAACTTGCGTCTTCTTGGCATACACTAGCCTTGTACACGCAAGCTGCGGAGTTGCTTCTTTCAAAGTTCTGAAAAATCATGAGAATCATTTTTTGCAATTTGCGGCGGCCTGCGTCCTTTGCAAGGGGGGGGGCTTGCATTCGTCACGGAGATGGGGTATAATGTTGCCCGCAACCAAAGGAGAATGTAAGACGATGAAAACGAAGCCGGTAACCCCGCCCAAGGGGCAGCGACAGCCGAGAAAAGGACAATTTGACCGGTTGCAACGGCTTTTTGCCCTGATGCAGTTTCAGGAAAAGATGCCGACCAATCCATTCATGACGAAGGACGAGGCCTACGATTCGGTCGGATGTGGTCCCCGATCATCCCTCTACATCTACGCCAACAACTGAGAGGGTAGTATGCCGTCCACTATCGAGATTCAAGAGGAGAGCCGGCCACAGGGCGGTCCTCTTTCCGTATTGTTCAAGTACCTCGCCGCCTTTGAACGTTACACCGGCCGCAACATCATCATCTACTATTCTGGCTTCCTTTTCACGGGTAAGGATACCGGCATACAGGATGCAGATATGAACGGCTTCATGGCGGCTGTCTACAAGATGGACAAGTCCAGGGGGCTTGATCTCTTTCTCCATACGCCAGGCGGTATGGTTTCCGCCACGGAGGGGATCGGTAACTACCTTCGTGCTGTGTTCAATAACGACATCGAATGCTATGTGCCGCACATGGCAATGTCTTGCGGAACGCTACTTGCAATGGCCTGTCGGAAGATCTACATGGGCAAGCACTCTTGCCTCGGCCCGATCGATCCAGCGCTAGGCAACTATCGCGCAGACGCGGTCATTGAGGAATTTGACAACGCCAGAAAGGACATCGCGTCCAATGCGAACCTGTCGCTGCTTTGGCAACCGATCATCAGCAAGTATCCGATGACATTTCTCGGCGAATGCGAGAAGGCGAAGCAACTTGCCGAGAGTGTCGCGCGGAAGTGGCTGACAGACGGCATGCTGAAAGGTGCAAAAAACCAGTCAAAGCTCATAGACGGCATTGTGTCCGTTTTCGCCAACCATCGAAACTCAAAAATGCATGACCGCCACATCTCGCCATTTGAGGCGGCGAACGTGGGCCTTGACATCAAGCTCATCGAAGAAGATCCCACGCTTCAGGACCTCGTTATGAGCGTTCACCATGCTGCGAGCAACTACTGTCGCTCTGAAAATTACGCGCGAGTGATCTCGAACATCAAGGGTCTGGGGCTGTTCATTCCGGCGGGCAAGTAGCATGCTTGTCCTAAGCTCCCGTTCTCCCCCTTGCAAGCTGCTTGCAGGAGAGTTTGATTTTCTTGTTCAGAGTTTCAAAATAACGCCACAATAGGAGAATGGCAAATGGAGATAGACAAACGTCCGGCTTCCGATCAGGAGCCAGAAAGTCTAATGGGCGATACTACCGACCCATTTAGTCCGTTCTTTGATCCAGGCAAATGGGAAGAGGAGAAGAAAGCAAAACGGCGCGCTGAATGGCTACGCACAAGGCGAGAACTGAAACCAGATGAAAAAGCTAAGTTAGAAGCCAGTTGGAAACAAGAGCGTACGGGGAGCGTAAAAGTATTATTGAGAAAATCAAAAACAGCGTTGCGCATAATCGGGACACTCGTAATCCCATTTGCGCTCTTGATTCTCACAGTTGTGATCGGAAATATGCTTGCATGGATTCCTACGCCGTGGCACGATGCCTCAACCGGAAACCAGGACACGCTAAGCCTTCTCGGAGCGTCTTTTTTGGGAGGGATTGTCTTTTCGGCAAGTGCGCATCAACTGGCCCCTAAACACAAGAACGTTGCAACTTCGTTGATGATTTTTCTTGCGGTGGCGTTTTTCGTATACGGCTCATCCCTCGTTTATGATAAGGTTGGCACTTTCGGCATCGTCAGATACACCGTATCTGTTTTGGGAATGATTGTGTGTGCCGTAGCATCAAGAAATAAGTCATGAATTAATTTAGCCAAATGGCGGAGTGGCTGCGTACGATACGCAGAGCACTGGACTGTTGTGGTGAGACACATTGCGCCATGCGACTACTTGCGTGTCCGGCGTGGGTTGCCATAAGGGTGATTATTGAAGGCAGTGGTTGCAGAGATCACCTCCGCGGGGAGCGTGGCGCTGCGCGCGCAAAGGCAGCCCGAAGGCAGCGGCAGGAGAGTTGACGGAGGGGAAGGATAATGGTAAACTTTCCGCCGTGGACCAAAAACGGCTGACTGCGGTGATGCGCGGGCTGGGGACCGGCGAGCTGAAGCATCCGCGCTTCACCAAGGAAGAAGCCGCCGCCTCAGGAGAAGTTGTACATGAAAGACTATGGAACTACATCCTATCGTTGGAATCCCCCGACGTTTACGCCGGAGGAACGGAAGCGGTCGGCAGAAGCGAGGGCGGAACGCATTCGCAGAGCGGCGGCTGGTTGGGATACCTCCGGCGAATGGCAACGCGCTATGAGGGTGACCCCAAAGAAATAGCGGCAGGGGAACACAAGTATTTTGACCGAGGTGCCGAGAGCAGCGTCTATGCTGCGGGCGACGGTACGGTCGTAAAAGTTCGCAAGCTTTCTGTCTACAGTCTGGACGGCGTCAAGTCCGAGCTGGCCAAGCTCGTCTATCACAACTGTCTTTTTCCGAAGGACGCATACATCCTTCGTGATATCGCCGTATGGGACAACAACGGGTATGACCAGTTCTATCTGATTCTCGAACAGCCGCTCGTGACGCCGAAGACGGATGCGGAAGGGCACATCATCGCGCCGAGCGAGGGGCAGATAGTTGAGGCGCTGAACAAGGCGAATCGGCATTTTAAGATTTACGACGAGGCGTGGGACCGATAAAGTGCGGATGATTTCGATACAACCGACAGCGACGATTCCAGCGCGGCCTTCGCGCCGTCGGCGCGGAAGATCGCCTACAACGACCAGTACATGGTCTATGACTTCAAGCCTGGCCGCAACACCTTCATCGACGCAACAACGGGGGAGGTGAGGTTCATTGATCCGCGTGTGGACATCAACGATCCGGGTGCGGGATTCTCTGTGTCGAAATTCGGGAAGCGGAAGATCGATAACAGTCCGATGGTCTGCGTTTGGCACAAGAGTATTGTTGAGGATTTCTTTTTGACAGGATTGACATGATTATCACAGGATTGACATGATTATCAGGAGAGGTAGTTGCAAGAAAATTCTTTGCTTTCGCTGCTGGGAGGTTCGGAGTTTCGGAGGTTGGGGGAAAGCTTCAACAAAGACTCCCAAACTCCAAGTCTCCCTATCTCCAAGTAGCGAAAGCAAAAAACGGGAGCGTGAAGTTATAGGCAAGAATATGACCTATCCTAAAAGATAGCAATTATTGATTGGGTGTTCATTCCTTTGAAAATGAGATTATGGTGCGGAACAAATCGAAGCCAGACTGCGATTTGTGGTAATGCACGAAAGGCGGGGTTTTCGTGCGAAATATGTGCTTTTTACCCTGTCGATGTCTGGAGTCTTACGTCTTAAGCCCTTGAACCTCTTCGTTGGCATGAATCTTGCTCGTAAAGTTACGCCGTCTCACGGCGGCATCGGTCTTTGAAAGCTTGTCGTTCCTTTGCGAATTTCCTGCGAGGTGTTGGTTTCTGGTTTCAACCTAGCTTAGAGAAGCAGCGGAGTGAAAATCCGCGTTTGCGGGGGTGGACATTTGTTCATATCCCGCGCTGGCCAGAACATTTTATTCCTCTCGGGTCTTGATTTTGCGAGGTGCCTGCTTTGGTTTCAACCTGTGATTCGAAGTCATTCATGCCAAGGCGTTTCATTCCTCGCTTCTACTTTGTGTCTTGAGGTGTTAGGCTGGTTTCAACCACAATTCTGGCGGGAATGGTTACCCGCACCGTACTCTGGGTACGGGATAAAGCCAGCCGCCCTTATTCCTCATCACGCAATCACAAGGGGACGATTGGTCCTTCTAAGGGAAAAAATTTTGAAAGGAGTATGCTGGTATGAGTCGTTCTTTCAGACATCGCGGCTGGTTGACGGATCAGTCGGGTAGGAAATTTGGCAAAAGATATGCCAATCATGTTGTTAGACGGGCGGCAGACGTTCCGTCTGGGCGGTGCTATCGAAAGTTCTATTGCAGCTACAATATCTGCGACTATGTCCTTTCGGCACGGCCCAAAGGTTCATGTCCTGACGCTTATAAAGATTGGATAAAGTGAGGAACGACAATGACAAGGCAAGAACTGAAAATCGTGTCTGGCGGACAGACCGGCGTTGACCAAGGGGCGCTTGAGGCGGCCCTTGGTCTCGGCCTTGTTTGGGGCGGCTGGGTGCCGAAGGGCTGGCGCGCGGAGAACGGGACCGTTCCCGAGCGATTCCGCATGCGCATGCAGGAGCACGCGAGCGCGAACTACATCGTGCGGACGCGGCAGAACGTCGCCGACTCCCACGCGACGTTGATCCTGACCGATGCCTATCCGCTATCAGGCGGCACGTTGCGGACGCGCGACTTCTGCATGAACATGATGAAGTCGCATTTCGTCGTTTCGTTCGGCGAGGCGGATGCCGTCGGCAAGGTGCGTAAGTGGCTCGGACAGTTCTTCGCCACCGCGCATCCCGTGCCGTTCGTCCTCAACGTCGCCGGCCCGCGCGAAAGCAAGGCGCCCGGCATCCAGTCCCGCACCCGCCTCTTCCTCACCGAGGTGCTGGGCGGCATGCTGGAAGTGTGAAGGGGTGGCGTCATGACAGAATTCATCGTTGCGTTGATGATTGGAATACCCGGGAGCGGCAAGACGACTTTTTGCCGCGAACAGCTGTTTCCGCATCACTTGTATATCTCGCTGGACCAGCTGCGAACACGGTCCGCCGAGGCGGAACTGTTCGCCTTCGCGCTGAGGCGGCGGAAGAATTGCGTGATCGACAACACGAACATCAGCGCGCTTGAACGTTCGCGCTACATCCCTGCTGCAAAGCGGGAGGGCGCGCGAGTGGTCGGATACTTCTTCGAGCCCGACCTGGAGGCATGTGTCGCGCGGAACGCGAAGCGCCTTGGCAAGGCCCGTGTTCCGGAGCACGTGATCCGGCAGAAGCTGTCGCGGTTTGAGCGCCCGAGTCCGCACGAGGGCTTTGACGCGCTCTATCGCGTGAAGGTTACGGCGAGAGGATTTGATGTGGAGGTATTAGATGCGAAAGAATAACCTCGGCGAACGGATGAAGGAATACGAGCGCGCGAGCGACGTGAAGCTCACGCGTCGGCTGCCGATGATCATCCGTCTGGACGGCAAGGCGTTCCATTCCTGGACGAAGAAGTCGGGATGCGTACGTCCGTTTGACCACAGGCTGATGGACATGATGGCCGCGTTGACGCAGTATCTGTGCGAGAACATCGGCGGCGCGGAACTTGGGTATACGCAGTCGGACGAAATATCGATCCTCGTCCGTGATGATCAGAACATCGACACGGATGCGTGGTTCGACAAGCGTCTCCAGAAGGTCGTGTCGGTTGCGGCGTCCTTGGCGACGTATTGGTTCAATGCCAACAACCTGTTTGAAAAGAAGGAGCCTGCGTTTTTTGATGCGCGGGCATTTGTGTTGCCTGAGAGCGAGGTGAGGAACTACTTTATCTGGCGGCAGGAGGATGCCACGACGAACAGCCTGTCGATGCTGGCGCAGAGTTTGTATCGCCACATTGAGCTTCAGAACAAGAAATGGACCGAGCTACAGGAGATGTGCTGGCAAAAAGGGCGGAACTGGAATGACCTTGAGGTTGTCGAGAAACGCGGCGCATGCGTCTATCGCCACGAGGTCGAGGTCAGCGGCCGCGACGGTCCCGTGAAGCGCATGAAGTTCTTCATCGACCGGAACATCCCTATCTTCACTTCACCTGACGCCGAAACCTGGTGGAGCGCTCTCGTGACGCCCGATATCCTTCAGAAAACCAGTGCCGCGAAACAACTTGCCGCGCTGCGGAGCGTAGCCGGACGATGGGAAGATGACAGATCCGCTGCGGAAATCATCGCCGAGATCGAAAGTGCGCGCAGTTAAACAACGGAAGAAATATGGGAAGAGCCATAATAACAATATTGTGTGGCTGATTGACGGGTCCAATTGCAGCATCTTGTATTTCAGATGCGCATCTCGACGCAACATATTGTAGTTGAGGCTTTCAATCAACTACCCAGTATAACAATTGCTAATCTTCTTTTTCTTGCTTTTGTACAAGTAAACGTTTACTCCGATAAAGGCTAGAACGACAATGCCTCCAACTATCAAAATCACTAACTCATTCTCCGAGTCCTTGCGCTTTAGGACATGGGTAGCAGGATCCTTAGAATTGTAGTAGATCGGTATCGTGTCTGACGGTTCCTCTTTCTGCTGTGCAGAACCTCCGAACAATTTCCCGTTGACGAAATACTGGTAACTAAACTTGTAGAAGTAACTCGTGCTTTCAACACTCCCATTGCGTGTCCGTGTGCGTTTCCACCGATCTACGCTCGTTACGTAACCTATTGTTTCGCTATACGTGGCTTCAAGCTTTTCTCGTCTGACCGCTTTTTTGTAGCTGTATGTAATACAAACGCCGACAAGAGCCAGTCCAATCATCCAAAGGACATTGCGATAGTATCCAGTTCCGGTTGTATCAAAGAGTTCCATGAGGCTCAACTTTCTGTTTTCATACGAACGCTTAATTCTAAGATTTTTCTACTGACTTCCATAGGTTCTCTTCCTCGGCGGTATAAGGGAATGAATAACCCTCTTCGATGAAGATCAAGAGGATACGTGCCGCACGTTTGTAACCTTCTTTAGCCGCCTGCTTATAATATGTGAGATACTTTCCTATGGTCTCAAGGTCTTTATCCTTGTCGATTATCCGCCATGAATACACGCCTTGCCTTTTACCATCGTCTTCAATTGCGTCAATCAGTTTCAGTAGACCGCTTCGGCTGCCATTGTCTGCGGCAGTCTTATACCAATGCAATGCCTGCTCTTGATCGGCATCCATATTCCAACCAAAGTAACAGCCGTCGCCCATAAGGACTTGCGCGTCAAGATTACCTGCCTCAGCAGCACGTTGCCTCCACATTACAGCGTTTCGGTCTCTGTCTGTCAGCTTGTCATGATGCTTCACCCTACCAGAAAAGCTTATGCGTCCTCGATAGACCTCGGATAACCTAAGCATGTAAGAAGAATCCCCGGCTTGGGCCTTGGGGAGGTAAATTGAAGCGGCTAAATCCACGCCATTGCCCGGTACGATGCCTTCAAGATACCAAGTCTCTAACTGTTCTTCTGCGGGGCGGTATCCTTGCGCGATTGCCTGCTTAACCCAGTACAGGGCCGAGTCGTTATTCTTGTGATATTGCCCTGAAGAAGCCGCAATTGAATTTTTAATCTTTTCCATAAAACCAAGTGGCTCGCGGTGACGAAATAGCTTTGCCAAGGACAGTTGTGCGCCTGGGAGTCCAGCGGATGCGGCGCTCTTGAATTTGTGAAACGCCAATTTGGGCTCGTGGCGTTTCATGTCAAAAAGGCCAAACATCCAAATCATGTGTTCGTCATGGTGGTTGTACCCATCTGCAAGGGCAGTCAAGAAGTCTCGTAGTGAGTTTGTTGAGACCGTGTCGTAAAGAGCATCAAATTCTTTCTCTGTTTTGATGTCATGCAGTTTTCTGCTAAAAGCATCACTTCTTTCGGACGTAGTTATCCCACCTGGGGATGCTTTTTCATATTTGCCAGGGTCAAAGATTGTCCATCCGCTTGGCATCTCCACGTGAACTTTAGAGCAATACCGATTCGCATAGAAGGCAAAATCAACTTTCTCGCCATTTGCATCAAGATAGTACCCTGTGAAATGATCTACAAGTTCACCGTGTTTGTTTTTACACGCGAATTTTACTCCTTGCACGAACCGGGTTCCGTCGGGGCTGCGGAGCGCGTCCAAAAATGCATACTCATCTTCCGCAGAGGTGAAACAGAATGGGTTTTCTATTGAGAAGCCGCAGCCGCTATAGTTCTGATCCATATGGTTTCTCCTTAAGATGCGCTGTGTGTTGTTCGTAGCTTCAGCAGCTCAAGCATTGAGTCTGCGTTAAGGGATTTGATTGCCGGCGGGGGCTCTCTGTTGTCGTTTTCCTCGTAGTAAACGCGAAGCTCCTCTTTGAAACGCTTGCGCAATGCGGAAGAGAGAACACCGATTTTCTCAAGGCGATGCGCAAACGCTTCTGCGCTTACGCCGAAGCGATATTTGAGGTGTAGCAACATCTCGAATGTCCAGTTTGAGGGACCAAGTGCGAGCTGGGTCGTGATTTCATTGATCGCTTCTTCAGGCATCAAGAATGCCGATGCAAAACGTCGTACAAATTTGTGCGTGAAAGAATGCTCTACAACTGTCGTGAATCCCATTGAGCCGAAAATACATATATATCCGAGTTCGTAGGCGACGCGATAAAGTTGGCGTTCGGGGGGGAGGGATTTGTTTATTGCTATGGCAACAATGTGTTGTTCCGCATCGAAAAAACTTCGACTCTTGATGTTGGGCGAAGTCTTGACCATGACGATGCGGATGTGCTTTGACGCAAGGATTGCAGGTAAGTCCGAAAATGGTACCGACCCAACATCGCAGGCTACACGCAATGAACGCGCAAGGATTTCCGCACCTCGCTCATCCTCGGAAAATGAAAATAGGATTGGAAGTGTTGTGGCACTTGATAGGCCCAAGTCGTGTTCGAGTTCAACATATTGGGAGACGTTCTGCATTACTTGCTTTCGGATTGTTGCTAAATCTTCTGGAGTATCACCCGTTTCCCGGATAGGTACAAGCCGTTCGTCATCAGGTTGATTGTTGCTCTTGTCGCCATATTGCCGTGAACTATCAGATGATGAGTCCTTGGGTGGTATCTGTTGCGGGGCTGCATCTCCCATCAATTCCGCAAGGGTCATACCAAGCGCCTTAGCAATTCGTTCAAGGGTCTTTATGGAGGGCGTGTTTTTAGACCCCTCTATGCGGCACAATTGAGCCGAGGTCATTTTCAGCTTCTTGGCCAGATCGCTTTGCTTGAGTTTCAAGCTCTTCCGCGCAGCCTTGATTCTATCGCCTATCGCTTTCATGGTGCAGTTCTGCGTAAACGGTGGATATTATACCAAAAAATGACGTGCGAAATAAACAACTTTGTCAAAAATATTATTCTAGCCATATTGATAAAAGGGTCAAAATGTGATATAATGCCTCTTAACTTTTTAAGGCTAAAAAGAGAAACATTATGCAACTGCTGGCTGAAGGCGCGAAAATCCGCGACACCTATGAGGTGGAGCGTTTCCTCGGCGAGGGAGCGTTTGCCGAGGTGTATCGTGTGAACCACAGGTTCCTCGGACGCCAGGCGATGAAGGTTTTTAAGCAGACCAACTTGAATGCCGAGCAGGTGACGAAGATGCTTGGCGAGGCGATTCTGTTGTCACGCATGGGGCATCCAAACATAGTGCGGGTCTTTGACGCAAATACAACAGAGACCGAGTTCGGAACCTGTGGTTTCTTCACGATGGAGTATGTGCCTGGCGGCACTCTTGACAAGTTTTGGAGGTCGTATGGTTCAAAAAGGATTCCCGTTGAGACTTGTGTTGAACTGACACGGCAGGTTTGTCGCGGGCTTAGTGTGGCCCACAACGCAAATCCGCCAATCATACATCGTGACATAAAGCCCCAGAACATACTTGTTGGATATGAGGCAGATGGCCTGCGCGCTCGATTGAGCGACTTTGGCCTTGCAAAGGAGGTCAATCCGCTTACACTTCTTGCGACTGCGGCTGGTACGTTGGCGTTCAAGCCACCAGAGGCCTTCCAGGGCAAGAAGCACAGTGATTCGCCTGCCGCTGACGTGTTTGCTGTTGGAGTAACCCTTTATCTTATGCTGACGGACGAGTTGCCGTTTCATGTGGATTCTGACCTTGGGTGGGGACAAGATGTTCGCAAGTGGAAAGTTCCTGACAAGCCGAGTGATTGGAATGTTCTTGTAAACCCGAAGTTGGATCGCATAGTAATGAAGTGCATCGACTTCGATCCAGCGAAACGATATCAGAACGCCTCTGAGTTGTTGTCCGCGCTTGAGGCGTGGAAGCCCGGTGTAAAGACAGCGGCCAAAGACTCTACAAGCTCTTCGACAATGAAGAGCATTCTTGGAGACAATTCGCCCCTCGACGAGGAGGAAGGCCGTCGTATGGCGACGGATGCGCGTCAGCTTGCGAGAGAAGGTCTGCTCGGCAATGCGGCGGACAAGATGGAAGAGGCGTTCAACCAGTGTCCATCGCTTCGCTCGAAGTATGCTGATCAAGTCCGCCTATGGCGAATGGGAATTGCAATGTGAGGTTTAAATGGCACAGGGTGATTCAATCTTGAAGAAGTTGTGTACCGAGAATGTGTACATGGACAACGTGTTCCACATTCTTGGCATTGGCACGAATGTCACCCCGCGTAAACTTCGCCGCCGACGTGAGGATATTGACGCAGCCCATGAATTCGGTGGAGATTCTTGGAATGGACAATTCAAGCATCTGCTTGGAAATTGTGAAGTGCCGACTTACCAAGAAGTCTGCGACGCATTTGATAGGATTGAGAATCCAGAAGAGCGGATAGTTTCAGAGTTCTTCTGGTTTTGGCCTACAAGCGATAGCGACACATCGCTCGACACATTACTGGAAGGCCATAAATCAGCGGCGATCAAGACGTGGGAGCAAGGCGAATATGCATATGGCAAGACGCGCATTATATCCATCCACAACCTTGCGATTCTTTATCACCTTTACGCAATAGATGCTGAACTACAGTCTATTTCGTCTGGCGGGAATGTCCCATCTGACTTTCACTCAAAAATGTGTGAATATTGGGACAAGTCCTTTGCGTACTGGGAACAGCTCGCGGATAACGACGATTTCTGGGATCTGTTTACGGAGCGAGTTAGGGAATTTGACGATCCGCGCCTCACAGGCGGCTTTGTCCGAAGATTCAGGGCCGAGTTCCCCGTAGTATTTGACAACATAAACGCGCATCTTGCCGCCGAGTATGCGAAACTGGAAGCATACACTGATGCAAAACGCCATGTGAACTATATGCTCAAGACCATGAGCGGTTTGGATGACGTGCAGACCACGCTGAATGTTCTCTTCGAGCCAATGGAGAACAAGGTCAAACGCCTCGTTGACAACTTTGACAGCAAAGTTAAGCAATCGCCCAAGCAAGGCCTTGAATGTACGAAGTCGCTGCTCGCCGAGACTGATGAGATACGTCGTATCGCTGTGGGACTGCTTTCCGAAGGCCAGAAAATCCGTACCGGCTTGCTTTCCGAGATAGCATGGGCTTGTAATCGATATCAAGTGGCATACGGCAACGAAACGAAGGATTGGAAATCGTGCCTTGATGTTCTTGAGCAGCTGCGTTCGTTCGCCTGCACACCCGAACTCAAGAAAACGGTCGAGTCTAATATAGACACGGTAAAAGAAAATCTGGCGTTCAAAACGCTGCAAGAAATGTGCTGGGTTTGCAAAACCCATAAGGCTGAATACAAGTACGGCATAAAGATGTATGGCGACGTGCGTCGCGAATGGGGACAGATTAAGTGGAGGTATTTAACCGTTGATGTGCCCGTCTGTTCCGAATGCCAGAAGAAGAAAACGGATTCCGACAAGGCGAAGAACACGATCTTTTGGATCGTTGCTATTATTGCATTCATCATTGGCTGCTGCATCTCACCTCCGGTTTTCATTCTTTGGGGAATCGCAGCTGCGGCCATTGGTGGTTTTGCAACCCTGTTTGTCGGCGGGGATGACAACTTTGAGGGCAAGTGCAAGCAGTTCCCAGAGGTAAAGGAGTTGCTGTCTAGGGGCTGGAAGTTCGGTGAGAAGCCGCCGACAAACAATTAATCTTTGGAGGATGCATGAGCGGAAAAAGAAACAAGAAGATGCGAAAATTACTGCGGCATGAGATTCTGATGTCACGCGATCCGCGTGCCGTCAGGCAGTTTCCGACTGAACAGGTAGCGGCGGTCGAGTCAAAGCCTGTCCAGCCGCCGCTGTCACCTGAAGAACAGGAGCTGACTCGGCTCTACAAGACATTTGCCACTACCGCGTGGAGGATGCGCAACGTCATCATCGACACCGAGACAAATGAGCCAAAAGAGTCTTTGGATGAACGAGCAGTATCTCGGATGGCCAAGTATATCGAGTCACTTGACGGCGCACTTGAAGATGCTCGTGTTCAAGTTAAAGGAGACTACGCGGGACATCCATACGATGAGGGTGACGCAGTAAAGGTCATCATATTTGAGGATCGCAAAGATCTTTCTCGCGATGAATACATTGAAACGTTGCTGCCGACTGTTCGTTGGATTGACAAGGACGGGAAGGCCCGGTTACTTCAGCAGGCAGAAGTCGTTGTCGGCAAGGCGTCCGCTGGCGTAAATGACACAACCAATTGAAAGAAGGAGAAAAGGAAGATGAGCCGTACAACAATTGACTTTGGCATCGACCTCGGAACGACCAACAGTGCCATTGCGGTGCTTAAGGGCGTCAAGGCGGAGGTCATCAAAAGCAACCTTGACACCGACATCACTCCATCAGCCGTATACATCGGCCGAGCTGGGAATGTGATTATTGGTTCCAAGGCGAAGTCCAAATTGGAAGATGATCGTTCCGCTGAAGATGCTTATATCGAATTCAAGCGTCGCATGGGCGATGACTCGATGTACACTTTCCGTTCATCTGGAATCAAGAAATCGCCGGAGGAACTTTCGTCAGAGGTCTTGAAGAGTCTCAAGGGCAACGTCCAACAAAGACTGGACGAAGACATCAAGGCGGCAGTTATCACAATACCAGCGGCGTTCGCCGCAGGGCAGTGCGTCGCTACCAAGAAGGCGGCAGAGCTTGCCGGTTTCTCGCAATGCCCATTGCTTCAGGAGCCTGTAGCTGCGTCCTTGGCGTATGGCTTCCAGACCAACACAGATCGTCGTTCCTTCTGGCTTGTATTTGATTTCGGCGGTGGTACTTTCGATGCTGCTGTGATGAAAGCCGAAGACGGGGACATCCAGGTGGTGAACCACGGAGGTAATAATTTCCTTGGAGGTGCCGATATCGACTGGGGGATTATCGAACGAATCATCATCCCTCAAATCAAGGATTCATACAACCTCCCGAACTTTACCCGTGACAACTCTCAATGGCGTAGTGCGTTTGCAAAGATTAAACGAGCTGTTGAAGAAGCCAAAATCAATCTTTCTCGTTCACCTGATGCTTTGCTGGATGGATGTATTTTTGAGGATGCTGACGGCAATGAAATCGAACTTGATGGTTTCAAGCTGACGCAGAACCAGATGATTGAAATCGTCGAGCCCCTTATCGACCGTGCGGTTGATAAGTGTAAGTCTGTTCTTGCAGAAAAGAATTTGAGCCCAAGTGCCATCGAGAAAACGATACTTGTTGGTGGGCCAACTCTCGCACCTTATTTCCGTGATATTCTCGCAGACAAACTTGGCATTCCTCTTGACCATAGCGTCGATCCTCTTACTGTCGTTGCGCAAGGAGCTGCCGTCTTCGCGGGAACACAACGTATTGACCGTGCAACTCGCGGGGCCTCAGTGCCAACTGCAGCTGGGGTGTACAAATTGACGCTGAACTATCAGCCTATCGGCCCGGATGATGATCCTGCCGTTGTCGGTGAGGTCGTGCCGCCTGCAGGCGCATCTGTATCAGGATGTACTATAGAGTTCACAAATCGTACCACGCGCTGGTCCAGCGGGGCAATTCCCCTTAACAGCGAAGGCAAGTTCCATCTTAGACTTCGAGCGGAAAGTGGGGACCAGAATATTTTTGATATCAAGCTGACAGATTCGACCGGCGAACGTATCCCTACTGATACAAAAGAAATCCCATACACCATAGGAGTGAGTATAAAGGCGCAGCTTACCTGCAACGACATTTCCATTGAACTTGCGGATAACAAGGTGGAATTGCTCGTCCCCAAGGGGACGGCTTATCCATTCAAGAAGACCAACCGAAAGTTCACCACAGTTGTTGAACTAAAGAAAGGTCAGTCGGGGAAAATCGTCATCCCTGTTCTTGAAGCTTATGGTGGAGATGCGGGACGTCTGGCCGATCACAATATGCACTTGGGCGACCTTGTGATCACTTCGGATAACCTTCGACGCGATCTGCCGCTTGGCAGCGAGATAGAGATTACACTGTCTGCTAAGGAGCCGGGTGCGCTTCGCGTTGAAGCATATGTTCCACTGCTTGACGAAAGCTTTACCGCACATCTTGAGTACCTTCGCAAACTTGCTAATACCGAGGAGGGACTTCGTTCCGAATTCTCCCGTGAGAAGTCACGCGCAAGGGGCATCATCGAGCGGGCAAACGCCGAAGACTCGGAAGTTGAACAGAAGATAGACGCACTGATGTCTGAGGTGTCTTCCCTATGGAATGCCGCTGGGTCTGTCGAAGGTGCGGCGCAGATACAACAGCGGATTGTCCAGATCCGCGTCGAGTTGGACAACCTCGAAGAGAGTGCCAAGTTCCCAGAGAAAGTCGAGGACATTAGAGGCCGCTTCGAGGATATTGAAGAGTATGACTCCGAGATGACGTCTGCCCAACGTAAGGAACTCGCGGTCCTCAAGCAGCGTCTTGACGAGATCGAGAGTCGACACGATATTGCGGAACTGGAACGCTTCAAGAACGAAGTGCTTGATCTGTGGCGCGATGTCTATGTTGACCGTTATGATTTCTGGGCCGGTAACCTCGCTTATCTGTATAAGACGCGCAATCGCCTACCTTCTTCTGATGAAGTCACGAGACTTTTTGAACAAGGGGCGCGGGCGATGCAGAATAAGGACAAGGAGATGGTGCGTAGGTGCGTCGTCCGTCTTTGGGATCTGTCTCCAGAGGATGTTGTCGAAGAATCCAAGCGCGGTCATGGAGCAGGCATAACGATATGACATCCGAAGTTGCCATCCTACGAGCATACGCCCTTGCCACACAAGGGCGTTATGCTGAAGCCGAGAACCTGCTGAAATCTGCGGACGGTGTCTTAAACACGACCGCCGGGGCCGATTTGCTTGCAAGAATTCGGTTTGAACAGGGTGACATCGAGTCGGCAACGCACATCTGGGAACAGGTGCTATCGGTAGAGCCTACAAATGAGAGCGCATTGAAGGCATTGAACGTGGCGAACACGACTACGGGCGATGAGGCTGTTTGTGACGATTTTGAGGAGTGTTTTTGTCGGCGGTTCAAGTTTGTGTGTGCCGCAGTTATCGCAGCCTTAATGGGGTTGGTATTTTCCATCGGCAAGATGTGTGGCGGCAAGGGGCAACCAGAAGCCTCCCAGGAGTCTGATAGGCCCGTTGTTATTGCTGAACAATCAATTCCTGCCGGATCGATAAATGGAGCGCTACTTCGTTCGTTGAGGGACGGCATCCTAACCAATATGACCGATAGCACGACACTGGTTCTTTTAGGGGGAACAGGTAAATACATTACTGACAGACAGAAACGACTATCGATTATCGCAGAGTGCATTAAGATGGAGGCGAAAGTCCCTCTTTCCCAGATTCTGTTCCAGGCATCAGATCAAGAGACGAATTCAATAACACTGTCAGTCAGACAGTACAACCAACCAAACGGCAAAGGAGTAATCGATGAACAGCAACCCAAATGATTCAGTTGTCTTTGCCAGAGATACAATTGACAAGCAAAGCCATACAACACATCACAAAATAAATGAAACCGTTGTCAGCTTGATGGAGCCGACTATACCGGTACCGTGGGATAGTGCAGATAAGGGGGCAACGTACGATTGCGGCAATTACATATGCGTCCTGCTAAAGTCGCCTCACTGCATTTACGAAGTAAAGCCCGGCTGCGATATATACCCCAAAGAGTTAATCGCAAAACAGCGAGAGATGCATCGTGCTATGGATTTCAAATATCTGTATGCGATGTTTTGCTATTGGAAGAAAGGCATGAATCCAGCGGGGATGGATTCTGCTCGCCCGGCCCAGATTTACACCATTGAAACATCAAAGTTTGCCACAATCCCAGTTATATGCGGCTTCAGCCCAGAGACGCGCTGGAATGGAGGCGACTTGAATGGCCCTGCTACAGAAGAGAATGTTGCGGTTGAAATGTTCAAACGTCTGACTGGTGGCCATCCGGAGAAGGCACGGCGAATTGGAGACCTTTCTGTTGGCTACGAGCTTCAGACGGGTAAGAAGTTCGTTGAATATTCAGGTAAGTCTGGATGCTTTAGTGCGTTGGCTTTGCTGCTTGCAATCCCGGCATCGATAATATGCCTCTTCCTGTTTGTGTTTGGCATTGGATTCAATTGACAATGAGTACCGAGACAAAGACTATAAAGGCGGGCGAGCTGCTTCAGCTTTGTTGGCTTATCGCGAATGCGGAGGCCAAGCATCTTGGGGCAACTGAAATTGAACCGATTCATTTTCTTCTGGCCGTTCTCAAAGTTGCCGATCCAAAGTTCCCAGAACAATTGGATGCGTTGAATGTCTCGTCTGATGATTGGGCGACTATGTGCAGAGAAGCACAGAGCGTAAGAAACTACATCGACATCATACCAGACAGGGTTACTGCCAAGCGGCGAAGATTGCGTGCAAGACTCAATTCAAAGCGCGTCAATCCACCCATTGATAAAGAAGGTATGCTACATAGATCTGAATCATTGAAGCGTGGATTTGCCGATGCAATCCGATTCGAGAATGGTGATGTGCTCACCCTATATGATGTGGTGCAATCCCTCTTTGAGTTGGAGTTAGTTTCATTGCGTGATGTTGATAACAAATCATGGGCGTCAAAATGACGCTTTCATGTGGAGGCATTATGCGATGTTCCAACTTGAGCCCATAAAGAAGCTATTTTCGCCGAACCTGTATTGGAGGAATCCATACAATACAATTCCTGTGGGTTCTAGCTCGTGCTTGCACCGTCTTCGTGTGTGTGGTAAACTATGCGGCGTTCCGGCAGCTCTCGTAGTTGTTGGTCCTAGCTTTCATTCTGAGGTTGCGTCGACCGTTGAGGTTTGAAAGAGGCTCGGTGATGGCGATTGTCCCGTCTGGCCGTGGCAGGGGGAGCGATCCTAACCTGTAGGAGCGCGGGGCGTCAGCCCTGCGCTTCGTTTTCTCTCTGCCCAACACAAGACTGATTTCAAAGTATAGTGGTAACATAAATCAGACGAGTGCGGTGGTAGTCACCCGGGAGGTTCAGTCAAATGACGCGGCGACATCCCTACACTCGTCTGATGCGGCAATATACTACAGTCGGTTTGCGCGGTCAATCTGGAATCGGTCTTAAAAGGAACCTTACATCTGAATTTCTGCTCAAGGTGTTTGATTCAAAGAAAAATGGGATGATGTTTCCTTAAACGAAGGAAGAAATACGATAATGTTTCCTTGAACCAAGGAAGAAATATGGAAATGTTGCGTTTCCGAATCGAGAGCAAGAAGATTCAGCATGCCTGTACATGGCGGTATTGGCACGGTTGTTGCGCAGACCGCTGATGGGCGCTGATCGGCACGTATTTTTGGTATAATACTCGCCGCTTGAAAAGAGTGAATTCTCGGCGAGAATGGAAAGACCTGACAAATGCGGAAAGCGGCGTCTTCGGATGCTGATTCTCCTGCCAGACGGCAGGATACATCGGCTTACGTTGCCATTCCTTCGCATATCCTTCCGCGAGGCGCCGCTCACCGCCACGCTCCTTGCCGCGTTGACGCCTCCGGAACTCGGTTTCGACATCCGCATCTGCGACGCGAGCGTCTCCGATGTGCCGATGGACGGAACCTTTGACCTTGTGGCCATCAGCATCATCACGGGAACGGCCATCGAAGGCTACAGGCTTGCCGACCATTTCCGCGCGAAGGGCGCGACCGTCGTCATTGGCGGCGTCCACGCCACCTTGCTGCCAGAGGAGGCATCCACCCATGCCGATTCCCTGATGACGGGATTCGCCGAGGGAACTTGGCCCGAGATGTGCCGCGACTTCTGCAACGGCGCGTTGAAGCCGCGCTACGACGGTGGTTCGCCCGACCTCGTCGGGATCCCCTGGCCGCGTCGCGATCTCCAGAAACGCTTCGGCTACATGATGCCGCAGACCGTCTTCGCCACGCGGGGCTGTCGAAACACGTGCGATTTCTGCGCCGTCGTGGGCGCGAAGTTCGGCTGGCACACGCGTCCTGTTGAAGAGGTGGCCGCTGAAATAGCGTCCCTCCCCGGAAAGCGCTTTGCGTTCAACGACGTGAGCCTCTGCGAAGACCGTGAATACGCCCTTGCGCTGTGCCGGGCGATCAAGCCGCTGCGCAAGA
>Ga0310695_10006355_pt1 | contig 19622 bp, 18 predicted proteins | sample RumenRJG_04DNA_FD_203882 | JGI IMG/M metagenome (GOLD analysis project Ga0310695, IMG submission 203882) | Bovine rumen microbial communities from Lethbridge, Alberta, Canada - RJG_04 (v2) (version 2) | ecosystem: Host-associated > Mammals > Digestive system > Stomach > Rumen | place: Canada...
TTTGCCTCGTTCAGTCGTGATGACACGACCTATCGACACTGCTTCCATGTGCGTGCCAGCTGGACAGACGCGACATAGTGCTACAACCTTGCCTCCGTCCGTAAGCCACAGATGGACAGAAACCTGGTCATCTCCGTCCAAGTCCTGATATACGCAGTCCTGTTCCACTACAAAGACTTCCGCACGGACACGAAGAAGCTCGTACAGTTCGTCGACGGTCAGTTCCCGGAAAAGTTTCTTGTGAAGGACGAGATCCATAGCACCAAGTTACGCAATAAACGCTGGACTTCCAAATGATAACGATTCGTTTGGCGTTCAGACATGATTTCTTTACCTTTGAAGAAAAAGCCGGAGCATCCATGAGAGCGGGATTCATAACCATACTGATTGTCTTTTTCGTCACGGTGGCCTACGTCGTGTGGCACCTGTGGCGGATCACTCCCGGAGGGTGGGCGCCCAAACTCGTGGCCGCCACCCTTTTCCTGCTGTGGATGGTGGCGGCTTTTGCAAGCATGGGTCTGCGCAGCAAAGCGTCCATTCCTATGATTACGGCCTTGTATGAGATAGGCCATCCATGGATGATTGCGTACCTGTATCTGTTGATAGCTTTTATCGTTGCCGATTTAGGTGTATTGCTGAGGCTTATCCCAAAGGGCTGGCTGAACGGCAACGGTGTTTCGCTTGCCTGTATCCTGGGCTGCATCGCCCTTGTGCTGATTGCCGGAGGCATCCACTATAAGCATAAGTATCGCGAAGAATTGACTGTCAAGACTGTAAAACCACTTGAAAGGCCCATGACCATTGTCCTTGCAAGCGACCTTCACCTTGGATACAGCAACCGCAAACCGGAGCTTTCCCGCTGGGTTGATATGATCAATGCCGAGGATCCCGATCTGGTGCTCTTCGGCGGGGATATCGTAGATATTCAGCTGCGGCCTCTGCTTGAGGGAAATTATGCAGAGGAGTTCGCGCGCATCAAGGCTCCGCTTTTTACCGTCCTCGGCAATCACGAATACATTGGCAGTGAACAAGATTCGGAGAAGTTCTTCGCCGATGCGGGGATAACCCTGCTGCGCGACTCTGTCGCGTATTTCCAAGGGATTACTGTTGTTGGCCGGGATGACCGGAGCAATCCGCACAGGAAACTGCTCTCCGAGCTTGCAAGTGCCCTGCCGGGCTTTACCATCCTTCTCGACCACCAGCCTTATCATCTGGAAGATGCGGAGCTGGCGGGCATGGATTTTCAGTTCAGCGGGCATACCCACAGGGGACAGGTCTGGCCGCTTTCCTGGGTGACGGATGCCATGTATGAGAAGTCCTGGGGCCATCACCGGCGGGGGAGTACCCGCTATTATGTGAGTTCAGGCCTCGGGATCTGGGGCCCGAAGATCCGCATCGGCACCAGGTCGGAGTATCTTGTCCTGCACATTGAATCGGAATAAAAGAAAAGACGCTTACATCTCTGTAAGCGTCTGATTGTTTGGAGTGAAGCTTAGCAGATTTGAACTGCTGACCTCTTGCCTGTCAAGCAAGCGCTCTAAACCAGCTGAGCTAAAGCTTCGTCATTTGTGGGATGCAAAGATAAGCAGTTTTTGCTAATCTGCAAAAAAAAACATCAACAAAAAGACATCAGCATCTCATATACCAAATGGGTGGGGAAGCCCACGACATTGAAATATGAGCCGCGGATGGCGGTGATGCCGATGAGTCCTATCCATTCCTGGATGCCGTATGCTCCGGCCTTGTCGAACGGCTTGCAATTGTCAATGTAATAGTCTATCTCGCTGTCGGTCAATTCTTTGAATACAACTGCCGTAGAGTCGCAGCGAGTCTCCATGCGGTCGTGGCTCCGCAGCGTGACGGCCGTGATCACTTCGTGCTCGCGGCCGGAAAGCAGCCGGAGCATCCGGACCGCGTCTTCGCGCGAATGGGGCTTGCCCAGGATAGGGGAATGCTCCGGATCATTGGCGTGGCACAGAACCATCGTGTCCGAAGTGATCAGGATCTCATCCTGCTCGAGCGGCCTGTGGAATCCGAGGGATTTTCCCTCGGACATCAACGCCGGCACCGCCTCGTGCGGCGTAGCGGGATCGTATGACTCTTCGAAGGTATTGCCGGTGTCAACGGTGAACTCCACGTTCATTGCGGTGAGAAGCTCGCGCCTGCGCGGTGACCCGCTTCCCAGGATGATCCTTTTTCCGTTAAGATCCATCTCAGAACATCTTCTTGTAAAGCGCGTCGTCAAGCTTCCAGCGGTCCTGGGCCTTGAGCACCATCTCGACTGCGTTGCGGACGCAGCCGTGACCTCCGCAGTACTCTGAGACGTAGTCCGCCGCCTGGCGGACTTCCTCCACGGCGTCGGCGGGCGCAACGCCTATGCCGCAGGCCTTGATGACCGGGATATCGGGAAGGTCATCGCCGAAGAACATCACTTCTTCCGGCTTGAGCGAGTGCTTCTGACAGAAAGCGTTGAAGTCGTCTATCTTGATCCTTGAATGAAGATAGATATCGTCGGGATCCACTCCGCATACGCTGAATCGCCGTACTATGCTGTCGGAGCTTCCGCCGGTAATGATCGCTGTATGCAAGCCGTTCATCTTGGCCATGCGTACTCCGAAGGAGTCTTTGGCATCAAAGACACGCAGGAGGTCACCATCGGGCATGGCCAGGATGCCTCCGTCTGTCATGACACCGTCTATATCGAAGGCTATTGCCTTGATCTGCCGGAGTCTTTGTTCTGTAAGAACCATGATATGACTAGGACTTTGCTCCGTTGTTGTTCATGAAGTCGCCGAGGTTGAAGGTACCCTTGGGCTGCTGCTCCTTGAAAGTGATGGGGCCGAACTGCGACTCGTACTTGTTGATATTGTCCGCCAGCGCATTGAGCAGGCGTTTCGCGTGCTCGGGGTTCATCACGATGCGGTTCGAGATCTCGGGCTTCTGGAGGCCGGGGAGCATGGTGGCGAAGTCGATGATGAACTCGCTGGGAGAGTGCGAGATGATGGCGAGGTTGGAGTATGAGCCCTTGGCGACCTCAGGCTTGAGGTCCAGGCTGAGCTGTTTCTTTTCGTTGTTGTCCATGATACGGTATCGTTTTCTGCAAAAATACTGAAAAAAAGAGTATATTTGTACGATAATGCGATTATAACAACACTAAAAATACAAAATGGAATTATCGGCAAAATACAACGCCTCCGAAGTGGAGGACAAGTGGTATGCCTATTGGCTTGAAAACAAGTTCTTCCACTCCGAACCCGACGGAAGGGAACCCTATACCATCGTGATCCCGCCGCCGAACGTGACGGGCATCCTGCACATGGGACATGTGCTGAACAATACTTTGAACGACGTGCTGATCCGCAAGGCACGCATGGACGGCCGGAACGCCTGCTGGGTCCCCGGCACCGACCACGCTTCCATAGCCACTGAGAGCAAGGTGGTTGCGAAGCTCAAGGGCATGGGCATCACCAAGGAGGACATCACCCGCGAGGAGTTCCTGAAGTATGCTTGGGAATGGAAGGAGGAGCACGGAGGCATCATCCTCAAGCAGCTCCGCAAGCTCGGCGCTTCCTGCGACTGGGACCGCACCCGCTTCACCATGGAGCCCGCCCTCTCCGAGGCCGTCATCAATACCTTCGTATATTTCTATAAGAAAGGCTGGATCTACAGGGGAGTGCGCATGGTCAACTGGGACCCCGAGGGACACACAGCCGTCAGTGATGACGAGGTGATCCACAAGGATACCCAGAGCCATTTCTACCACATGCGCTACTTCATCTCCGACGGACACGGCAACCCTACCGACAAGTACATCGTAGTGGCCACCACGCGTCCCGAGACCATCATGGCCGATGCCGCCATCTGCGTCAATCCCAATGACGAGCGCCACTTCTGGATGAAGGGCAAGAAAGTCCTTATCCCGCTCATCAACAAGGAGATACCAATCATCGAGGACGACTATGTCGAGATGGATTTCGGTACGGGCTGCCTCAAGGTCACGCCTGCGCATGACGCCCACGACTATGAGATCGGCATGCGGCATAATCTCCCCATCCTCGACATCATAGACGACCGCGGCCGCCTGAACGAGCAGGCTCAGATCCTCATCGGAGAAGACCGTTTCGAGGCCCGCAAGAAGATCGTGAAGATGCTGGAGGAAGCCGGGAATATCGAGAAGATCGAAGACTATACCTCTCCGGTCGGATACAGCGAGCGTACCAACGCCGTCATCGAGCCTCGCCTCAGTGCCCAGTGGTTCCTCAAGATGGAAGAGCTCGCACCGCGCGCGCTTGCTTCCGTCGAGGATGGCTTCATCAAGTTCATCCCGGATAAATACCGCAATACCTACCGTCACTGGATGGAGAATGCACACGACTGGTGTATCAGCCGCCAGCTTTGGTGGGGACAGCGCATCCCTGCATACTATCTTCCTGATGGACAGATAGTTGTTGAAAATAGCTTCGAGAAAGCCTTCAAGGCCGCACAGGCTCTTGATCCTTCCATCAAGCCCGAGGATCTCAAGCAGGATGAGGACGTGCTCGATACCTGGTTCTCCAGCTGGCTGTGGCCTATCTCCGTCTTCGATCCCGATATGCCAGGCAATCCCGAACACAAGCCCAATGCCGACCTGGCATACTATTATCCGACCAACGACCTTGTGACCGGTCCGGATATCATTTTCTTCTGGGTCGCGAGGATGATCATGGCGGGTAACGAGTTCATGAATGACGTGCCGTTCCACAACGTGTATTTCACCGGCATCGTCCGTGACAAGCTCGGACGCAAGATGAGCAAGACCCTCGGCAACTCTCCGGATCCGCTCGAGCTGATCGACAAGTATGGCGCCGATGCCGTCCGTCTCGGAATGCTTCTCTGCTCCTCGGCCGGCAACGACATCCTCTATGACGAGGCGATGATCGAGCAGGGCCGCAATTTCTGCGGCAAGATCTGGAACTCCTTCCGTTTGGTAAAGGGCTGGAACGTCGATGCTTCGGCTGCCACTCCAGCTGCCTGTGCAATCGCTGCAAAGTGGTTCGAAAACAAATTAAGTCAGACTATTGAAATCGTTGAGGATCACTATAGTAAGTTTAGGATTAACGATGCCCTGATGACCATCTACAAGCTCTTCTGGGACGACTATTGCAGCTGGTATCTGGAGATTGTGAAGCCTGCTTATGGTACTGCTATAGACAAGGCTACCTATGATACTACGCTCAAGTTCTTTGAAGCGCTGATCAAGATGATCCATCCGATAATGCCTTTCATTACTGAAGAGCTCTGGCAGGCCATCGAAGAGCGTCCCGAAGGTGCCACCATCATGTTTGCTCCCACTCCCAAGGCTGGGAAGTACGATGAGGCCTTCATCCGTGAGTTCGATATCGCGCGCGAGACTGTCGTTTCTGTCCGATCCATCAGGAAGCAGAAGAACATCTCCCCGAAGGAGCCCCTCGCCCTCAAGGTCAAGGGTGGCTTCCCGATGGAGGCTGCACCTGTCGTCGAGAAACTCGCGAGCATCTCTTCCGTCGAGTTGACAGATGACTTCGGAGACACCGCGGCCGGCGTGCCGTTCATCATCGGTACGGTCGAACTGTTCGTCCCTCTCACCGGACTTGTCAACGTCGAAGAGGAGATCGCCAAGGTCGAGGCCGACCTCGAATACCAGAGGAAATTCCTCGAAGGTGTGCGCAAAAAGCTCTCGAACGAGTCGTTCGTAGCACATGCTCCTGAGAAAATAGTCGCTGTCGAGCGCAAAAAAGAGGCTGATGCCCTCTCGAGAATCGAAAGTCTGGAGTCTCAGCTCAATTCATTGAGAAACAACAAATAAAACAAAATAGTTTAGAACAGTAACATTTTTGTTAACCTAATAAAACTTAAAAAAAATGCTGATTTATCCTCTGTTTCTCGGCAGTCTTGGTTTCTGGGAGATCTTCCTGATCGTCCTGGTCATTGTCCTTCTCTTCGGCGGCAAGAAAATTCCCGAGCTCATGCGTGGAGTCGGAAAGGGAGTGAAGAGTTTCCGTCAGGGAATGAACGAAGTCGAGGACGAACTCAAGGAGGTCACCAAGGATTTGGACAAGGAGTCCGACAAGAAGGCTGACGCATAAGACGTGGCATCCGATTCCGGAAAAGGCCTTAAGGAGATGTCCTTCTGGGACCATCTCGAAGAGCTGAGGGGAACGCTGATCCGCTCGGTCCTTATCGTATTGGCCTTTTTCACTGTCGGGTTCTTTCTCAAGGAGACCCTTTTCGACGGAGTTATCCTCCAGCCGACGAGGCCTGACTTCTGGCTGTACCGCCTTCTGGGGGTCGACCTGTCCATCAACCTAATCAACATTGACATCGCCGCGCAGTTCTTCACCCACATCAAGGTTACATTCATCTGCGCTGTCGTAGTCAGTTTTCCCCTTATCTGTTACGAGATCTGGAAGTTCATCGCTCCAGGGCTCTATGAAAAGGAAAAGAAAGTCATGCGCAAGGCCTTCGGGCTAGGTGCTGGGCTGTTTTATCTCGGCATTGCCGTAGGGTATTTCATAGTCATGCCGGTACTGCTGGTGTTCTTCAACGGTTACCAGGTCAGCGGCAGCATCGAGAATACCTTCGCACTGACTTCATATGTCTCTATTTTCCTGGCCATGGTGTTCGTGATGGGAATCCTCTTCGAGTTCCCGTCTGTGCTGGCCGTCCTTTCGCATTTCGGCGTCATCACGCGCGATACCATGAAGAAATCCCGCCGCTACGCAGTCGTTGTGATACTCATACTTTCCGCGGTCCTGACTCCGACGGGAGATCCTTTCACCATGCTTGTGGTAGCCGTTCCCTTGTATCTGCTCTATGAGTTCAGCATCCTGATCTGCAAGCCCGGGGTTCCGGAGGAGGTGGCCGATGATATCGATTAGCGACCTCACCGTTTCATACGGCAGCTGGACACTCCTGGACCATATCAGTTTCCATATCAGCGAGAGCGACAAGATCGGTCTGGTGGGGAAGAACGGGGCGGGGAAGTCCACCGTCATGAAACTCATTTGCGGCGAGCAGAATCCCACTTCCGGTACCATCGACAAGCCCGCCCACGTCAATATCGGATATCTTCCGCAGATCATGGAACACAACCGGGGCCGCAGTGTCCTGGAGGAGGCCATGACCGTCTTCGATGTCTTCAAGAGCATGGAGAAAGAGATCGAAGATATCACTGTCCAGCTTTCGGAAAGGACTGATTACGAGTCTGCTGAATATGCCGACTTGATTACGAGGTTGAATGACTTGAACGACCATCTGGCCATCAGTCATTCCGAGCCTCCGGAGGTGCAGGCGACACGCATATTGATGGGTCTCGGTTTCAAGGATGACGAGCTCTCGCGCAAGACGGAGACTTTCAGTCAGGGCTGGAACATGCGCATCGAACTTGCCAAGATCCTCCTCGGCGCTCCGGATGTGCTGCTGCTTGACGAGCCTACCAACCACCTCGACATCGAGTCCATCGAATGGCTCGAAGGATATCTGAAGGATTTCCGCGGTTCCATACTGCTGGTATCGCACGACCGCAAGTTCCTCGACAATGTGACCAACCGCACCGTCGAGATCATGCTGGGCCATGTGTATGACTATAAAGTCCCATATAGCCAGTATGTTGAGCTTCGCAAGGAACGCATGGCGCAGCAGACGGCGGCCTACGAGAACCAGCAGAGGATGATAGAGAAGACGGAGGAATTCATCAACCGCTTCCGTTACAAGCCCACCAAGTCCAACCAGGTACAGTCGCGCATCAAGGCACTTGAGAAGCTTGACCGTATTGAGATAGATGTAGAGGACCGTTCCGCGATGCATCTGCGGTTCCCGCCTGCGGCCCGCGCCGGAGACGTCGTCTACAAGGCGACGGCCATGACGGTCGGATATCCGCAGAAGGTGGTGTTCCGCGATGCGGACATTGAGATCAAGCGCGGAGAGAAGGTCGCACTCATCGGCCGTAACGGCGAGGGCAAGACTACGCTCATGCGCGTGATAATGGGCGAATTGGAGCCGTTCTCTGGAGAGTCCAAGGTCGGGCACAATGTCAACATCGGCTATTTCGCTCAGAATCAGGAGGATGTATTGGATAATAGCCTGACGGTCTTCGACACTCTTGACAGGGTAGCGGTAGGGGATGTGCGCACGAAACTGCGTGACATCCTCGGCGCCTTCCTATTCAAGGGGGAAGATATAGACAAGCGCGTTTCCGTGCTCAGCGGTGGCGAGCGTGCCAGGCTGGGCATGGCGAAGCTCATGCTCCAGAGCCACAATGTCCTGGCCCTTGACGAGCCGACGAACCACATGGATATCAGGTCGAAAGATATACTCAAATCCGCCCTTAAAGCATTCGACGGCACGTTGATTGTTGTGTCACACGACAGGGATTTCCTTGACGGCCTGGTGGACAAGATGTATGAGTTCCGCGACGGTCATGTGAAAGAGCACTTGGGCAGTGTCTCGGATTTCCTCGAGAAACGCCGCATCGAGACTCTAAGTGAGCTTGAACGCCGTTTCGGCCAGGTTTCGCAGGCGGCTCCGGCCGAGCAGCCTCAGCCTGAGGCGAAGAAGGCCGGGGCGAGGGAGGACTTCGCTTCGCGTAAGGCCGTTTCGAAGGAGGCCAGGAAAGTACGCAACCGCATATCCTTCCTGGAGACCGAGATCGGCAAGGACGAGGCCCGGATGAAAAAGATAGAGTCAGTACTGGCGGCGCCGGGTCCTTCGGACGACATCATGGAGCTCACCCGTGAGTACCTTGAGTTGAAACGTGACCTCGATGCCAAGACTGACGAGTGGGCCACATTAATGGAAGATTGTTAATAATATAATAATATGAACAATAGAGCATTGACTTTTGTCATTTGTACATTTGCTTTAGTCGCGTCATGCTTCATCGCGCCTGCCCAGACCAAGCAGGTTTCGCATGATTTCTCCGCATTTGATGCCCTGGACATCGACTATGACTTCAATGTCCGCGTGGTGAATTCGCGGGATTATTCGATCACCCTGAACGTCGAAGATGTGCTGAAGGATTACGTGAAGGCATACGTCAAGAATCACACCCTCTATATCACCCTGGACGAGAAGTCCGTCCCCTCGGACGTGCGCAAGATGTTCAGGGGACGCAAGTCCGAGGGTCCGGTCCTCGAGGCCACCGTATATATGCCGGAGCCGCTTGCATCCGTCAAGATGTCCGGATCGTCTACGCTATCGGTCAATTACGACCTTGAGTGCAAGACCTTCCGCCTTGACCTTGCGGAGAGTGCCCGCGTCAAGCAGCTGACCGTGGATGCTGGCAGCGTAACCGTCTCTGCAGCAGGTAAATCCTATGCTGACCTTGTGCTTTATGCGGACGAGATAAAGATCAATGTAGCAGGCAATTCGCTAGTCGAGTTCGAGCAGGATTCCGAAAGTCTCGAGATCGTGAGCGGAGGCAGCGCTGAGGTCAGCATGGAAGGCGAAACCCTCAATGCCAGTGTTACTTCCTCCGGATCTTCGCGCGTCACCCTGAAGGGAAAGACGTCCGACCTCAATGTTACCGGTTCCGGATCGTCCTCCGTCGATGCGATCAATCTCAAAACTTCAGAGTGCACGGTCAAGCTGACCAACAGCTCCAAGTTGTATGAGGCTGCGACTGAGACAGTCCATATCGACCTTGCCGGCAATTCCACCCTCGTTTTTGACGGTGATCCGGTCATCGACATCATCAATGTCAAGTCCTCCACCATCCAGCGTTATTCCAACGTAAAGCGTTAGTATAGATGCTGGTACTTGATTCACACTGCGATGCGCCTTCGCAGATGATGCGCGCGCGCGATTTTTCCAAGGACAATTCCTGGGGACACGTCGACTTTCCGAAGCTAAAGGCCGGGAAAGTCGACGCTTCCGTATTCGCCTTGTATTGCCCGCCGGAGTTTGCTCCGGACGAGGCGACGCGCTACACGCTGGACATGTTGTCCCATCTGTATGACCAGCTGGACGGCGCCGAAGGCGAAGTCGAGTTCGCTTTCAGCGCTGCAGAGGTTCGTGAGAACAAGGCCAAAGGCCTGACTTCCATATTGATAAGCATGGAGAATGGAGCGCCTATACAGCGCTCGCTTCCGATGTTGCGAATGTTCTACAGGATGGGCGTGACATGCATGACTCTTGCCCACAATGCCGACAATGAGATCTGCGACTCCTGTGCCGGCCAGCACAGGTGGGGCGGACTGAGCCCTTTCGGCAGGGAAGTGGTGAAGGAGATGAACCGATTGGGCATGCTCGTTGACATTGCGCATTGCTCTGACGATACCGTACGCGACTGTCTGGCGCTCTCAAGCGCTCCGATAGTATCCACTCATTCTTGCTGCAAGGCGCTCGCATCGCATAGGCGCAACCTCACCGATGAACTGCTGAAAGCCATTGCGGACAAGGGCGGGGTAGTGCAGATCAACTTCTGTCCTTCGTTCCTCCGGGACGACTTTGACAAGGCAATGGCAGAGTCAGGCCTCGGCGAACGCGCCGACCGCCTGGAAGCCGCATTCATAGCCGATCCTCGCAATCCGGAAAAGGTCGCAGCGTGGGTAGATGTCCAGCATGAGATGGAAGCGATGGTTCGTCCTTCGTATAAAGATGTCGTAGATCACATCGACCATGCCGTCAAGGTCATGGGCATCGACCATGTCGGTGTCGGTACGGATTACGACGGTATAACGGTCGCTCCGATGGGGCTTGAGAACGTATCCAAACTGCCGGTCCTTTGGGAAGAAATGAGCCGTCGCGGTTATTCACAAAACGATATCGAAAAAGTGGCAGGAAAGAACTTCCTGAGGGTCCTGGAGACGGTCGAAAAGCTCGCCACAGGGTGTTAACAAAAATGTTATAAGATTAAACTTTTTTGTTTTTTTATTGAGTGTCAGGCTTTTAAGTCTGACACTATCATTTTTCTCAATTCGTTGAGTGCCGAAGCCGAAAAACGCTCGATATTGCGCTTGCGGTCGTTGCGATAGTTGAATCTGGCGGTTTTCGTACCCTCCGGACCGGCGATTCCGACCCATACGGTGCCCGCCGGTTCGTGCTCGTCGCCGTATGCATCGGCCCATCCGGTAGTGGCGACAGCATACGTGCTGCCAGTCAGCTTCCGGACTCCTTCGGCCATCGCTGCAGCCACCTCGCTGCTGACTATTCCGCAGCTGTCGATGGTCTCCATCGGCACTCCCAGCACTCGGTTCTTGACCGACGGGGCATAGGAGGTGACGGATCCGAGGAAATACTCGGATGCTCCGGGTACAGTGGTGATCAGATGGGCAATCTCACCACCCGTGCAGGACTCTGCAGCGCTCAAAGTTTTGCCGCTGCCCCTCAAAAGCCGGCCTATAGTGCCCTGGAGGGTGTCGTCAGCGTCCGAATATACCATGTCACCCAGAATGCTCTTTAGCTCGGCAAAGCGGTCTTCAATGCGGGAAATGTTGTCCTTCTCTTCGCCCCCATAGACCGAGAGTCTCAGGCGTATGCCTGTGAGTTGGTTGGGCAGGTATGCCAGATGCATGTCGGAAGGCAAGGCGTCTTCCCAGGGCTCAATGAGCTTGGAAAGGGCCGATTCTGCCATTCCGTATACCATTATGTTCCTGTGCGTTATGCTAGATAATTTGTAGTGTGACTTGATATCTGCCAACACGTCTGGAACAGCACCTAAAGCTTCGAAAGGTACGCCGGGGAGTGAGTATAAAGTGGCCGGATGACCGAACTCTTCATCTTCGAAACGGAACACCATGACCGGAGCGGTCCCAAGCTTGTTGACGATCACTTCGCATTTCTCAGGGACGAGCGCCTGTTGCTCATTGATATCGAGCACTTCCAAGCCGCGGGAATGGAGAATGCGGTATACGACCTCTTTCTGCCCCTCGTGGACGATGTAGCGAGAACTGCCGGACAACTCCGCGAGAGCAGCCTTGGTAATATCGTCCTTGGTGGGGCCAAGGCCTCCGGTAGTAATGACTATGTCATTGTTTTTCAGCTCATTGCGCAGGGTGTCGATTATCCTGTCGTGATTGTCTCCTATCGAGACCATGCCGCTGATGCGTATGCCTATGGCATTGAGTTCACGTGAGATATAGGAGGAATTGGTATCGACGATCTGGCCGATAAGGATCTCGTCTCCGATGGTACAGATGGACGCTGTGGTCATGACGGATGGTTTACCAGGTATTTGAGAATCTTTTTAACGAGTTTTGGACCTTCGAACATGAGTCCGGTATGTAGCTGGATGAGCGATGCACCTGCGGAAAGCATCTCGGAAGCCTGCGCCGGCGACATGATGCCGCCGCAGCCGATGATGGGGAAACGCCCCTTGGTGTGCTCATGGATATGCTTTACGACAGCTATGCTGCGTTCGAAGAGGGGATCGCCGGACAGATACCCGAAAGTGGCCTTGGGGCTGTTCAGAAGCTCGATATGGCGCGTTGTATCCCCGGCTACGACGCCGTCCACTCCGGACAGCATGCAGTAGTCGATCATCTCGTCGAGCTGGTCATAAGGAGTGTCCGGCGAGACTTTGATGAGGATAGGCTTGTACTGTTCGTAGCAAAGGCGCAGCTCGAGCAATGGGTCGATAATATCCGCCAGGGCGTTGCGGTCCTGGACTTCGAGCAGTCCGTCAGCATTTGGGCGCGAAACATTGACCGTAAACATGTCCACGAAGTCATAAAGGAGTGAAAACGCTTTCTGATAGTCGTTTATGATCTCATCGTCCTTGTGGCTCGAAGCGTTGTACGTGATGTTCGCACAAAGGGGGATATGCGGGCGTCTGGCTTGGATCCTGTCGATGGCATAACGTATGCCTTTGTTCTTCGCTTCCAAGCGGTTGACCAGTGCCCTTTGTTTTTTGAAGCGCAGTAGACGCGGCTTCTGGCCGCCATCCTGCGGATCCGTGGAAAGAGACCCTATTTCAACGAATCCGAAGCCGAAATTGGACAATTCGTTGATACGGTCGCCGTTGGGGTCGAATCCACCGGCAAGGCCTACGGGATTGCGGAAATCGAGCCCGAAAAGCTGTCGTTTCAGTAAGGGTTGGTCGTAGCCATGTGTCAGGCGTACGAGATACCGCTGCGGGAAATGACCGGAGAAACGCACAAGATTGAGATACATTCTGTGCGCAGTCTCAGGCTTGAAGCAGAACAGGTAAGGTCGTATGATCTGTTTGTACATGGCATGGATGCGGATGAACAAACAAATATAGCAAAACTACTTCAATTCTTGATAAGTATTGTCGTCGTAAAAGACTATGATCCTCGAAATGGAGCGGCCCGCAGCAGGCAAATCCTCGGCTGGAGCCGTCTCAGGGGCTCCAGGAGCCGCTTTTACCGGAGAAGCGGGAATATCTTCCTCTTTTTCCTCGTTGGCGAAGGAAGAGTCTCCGAACAGTGAATCTGCGGTTGATGGCTCGGCAGCGACAGGAACAGGCGCAGGAGCAGCAGCAGGGGAATCCTGCTTGTACATCTTTCCCTTGCCGGTTATGAGCCATTCGAGGTTGAGCTTCGGATAATGCTCCGCTATGCTGCGGATAAAATCGTAGCCCGGCCGGTTCCTGCCGGCAAGCACGTGCGACACGCTCGCGCGAGCAACGTCAATGGAGTCGGCAAACTGCGCCTGGGAAATGTTTTCGGCCGAGAGAAATTGCTGCAGTCTCTGATTCATATTATGAACGGTGTTTTCACAAATGTAGCAAGCATAATGAAAAAAAGCAAGTACCAAATGCAATTCACAGAAGTTAATAAGCAGTAGGGAAGAGTAGGTTAAGGCCGAGGACAAATATAAAGCAATAGCTTAATCTAATAATACTAAAATACTGATTATCCATAGAATAAGTTTGCAAAAACTGCACATTAATTATCCTTATGGCAAGAATTGCATTGACCGTTACATATTTTTCTTAGCCATTGGTTTAATTAAATGGAGATAATTATCTGATTATATTGAATTTATTAGAATAGTATATACTGGATAAAATATTCTTATTTTACAAAAGTAACCTGTTAACATTGGTGTACAAAATTGAATCGACATTTTTGGGAATTTTGAAATGTAATCATGCGATTCAGTTTTCAAAACCGAATCAGAACGCTTCTGAAAAGCCTCCGTGAGTTTTCCGAATCTCCTCCATATTGCTTAACTTTGCCGCGAATTTTGAAATCTCACGATGATACCCGACATACACATCAAAGATTACAATTATCCGCTCACTGATGACAGGATCGCGAAGTATCCCCTGCCGGAGCGTGACGGCTCGAAGCTTCTGCATTACAAGGACGGGCAGGTCGACGAATATCTCTTCAGGGATCTCCCGGAGCTTCTTCCAGCTTCTTCCGTCATGGTATTCAACGACACCAAGGTCGTTCCTGCGCGTATGCATTTCCAGAGGGCGAGCGGGGCTCATATTGAGATTTTCTGCCTTCAGCCGGTAGAGCCGGCGGAATACAGTACCGTGTTTACTGCCACAGGGCGCTGCGTATGGCGCTGCGTCATAGGCAATTCCAAGCGTTGGAAGGACGATATCCTGCGCCTGTACGGCCGGGATGGCAATCCTGCCCTTGTCAGCATGGATCTGAAGGCGCGTCTTCTCTCCCGTGAGGGTGAGACCGGCATAGTGGAATTCACCTGGGAGGGCGACCTGCCTTTCTCCTCTGTCCTGGAAGCTTGCGGTACCGTCCCCATTCCGCCGTATCTTAACCGCGAGACCGAAGCTGTGGACCTCGAGCGTTACCAGACGCTCTACGCGCGTTTCCGCGGTTCCGTGGCCGCCCCTACGGCCGGCCTTCACTTCACGGAAAACGTCCTTGACCGTATCCGCGCCAAGGGCATTGACATGGAAACTGTCTGCCTTCACGTGGGTGCAGGCACTTTCCTTCCTGTCAAAAGCGACAATGTCGCCGAGCATCCCATGCATAGCGAGCCTTTCGTCGTCAGGAAGTCTTTCATCCAGTCAATCATTGGGGGAAACAAAACTGTTATAGCAGTCGGAACCACTTCCGTCCGTACTTTGGAGTCGCTTTATTACCTCGGTGTGTCTTGCATCGAGACCGGACGCCCTTCGACTGTCGAGCAGTGGTGCCCGTATACGCGCGACTACGGCTATACACTTGACGAATCCCTTGAAGCCATCGTGAGGTACCTTGATGAAAACGGCCTTGATGAGCTGAAAGCCGATACGCGCATCATCATAGTTCCCGGTTTCCGTTTCCGTATCGTTGACATGCTCGTGACCAATTTCCATCAGCCGGAGAGTACGCTGATCCTCCTGGTCTCTGCATTTGTCGACGGGGACTGGAGGACGATCTACGACTATGCGCTCGGTCACGGTTTCCGTTTCCTGAGCTACGGCGACAGTTCGCTTCTCTGCCGTGCAGGCTTGTAGATTCAGTATTTTTTGTATAGATTTGTAATTGAATACTTTGAGTATATTATATGGAAGACGTTTCACAGTTCGAAGCCATCTGCCCATACAGTGATGAGGAAGCCGCCAAGGCGTTGGCGGAGATTTCCCGCCATCCGGCCGTTCCGGTCATTTCCAAAGCCCTTTTTCCGGAAGAAAAAGCCAGTTTCCTGGCTGACGCCCTCCGCAGCATCAACAGTATCGACGAGTTCCAGACCATCATCATGAGCAAGGCCGTCGACTGGTGCCTCGACCATACCGTACACAATTTCTCATACGACGGCGTCAGCAACCTCAAGGCCATCGACGGCAAGTTCCTCATGATGTCCAATCACAGGGACATCATCCTCGACCCCGCCATCACGCAGTATGTCCTTTTGAAGAACGGCATTCCGATGTCCGAGATCTGCGTGGGCGACAATCTCCTTTCCGAGAAGGTTGTTGAGAAACTCCTGCGTTCCAACCGCATGATCAAGGTCATCCGCGGCATCTCAGCGCGCGAACTCTACCTTTCTTCGCAACTCCTTTCCAAATATATCAGGCAAACCATCACCTCCGGCAAGAGCTCGGTGTGGATCGCGCAGCGGCAGGGCCGCACCAAGGATGGCGTAGACATCACCGAGCAGGGCCTGCTCAAGATGTTCGACATGAGCGGCACCGGCACTTTCCAGGAGAATTTCCAGGAGCTGAACATCGTCCCCCTCAGCATCTCTTACGAATATGAGCCCTGCGACTTCCGCAAGGCGCGTGAGATGCTCATTTCCCGTACGCAGAAATACGTCAAGGGGCCTACCGAGGACATGCACAGCATCATGACCGGCATCCGCCAGCAGAAGGGCAACGTCCATCTCAACATCGGCGCTCCGCTGACTCCGGAGGAGATCGAGGCGGCGTCGCATTGCGACAAGAACGACCGTTACCAGTCGATACGCCATGCAGTCGACATCAGGGTCGTCGAAGGCTATCATCTTTGGAAGACCAACTACATAGCTCACGACCTGGTCGAAGGTACGACGAAGTACTCGGATTTCTACAGCCCCGAGGATGTCGAGGCTTTCAAGGATTACACGGCGCACAAACTGCGCCGGGCGGAGAGGGGCCTCGACCGTGAGGCTCTGAAGGACATATTCCTGAGGATATATGCCAACCCTGTGATAACCAAGGAGAAATTCAAAGCGGAACCCTGACGGGTCCCGCTTTTTCTTTAACGAAGCTTCTTGAACAGTTTCTTGACCTGCTCCGTGATCTCCTCGGCAGGGAGATCGGGATCGAGAACCAGGTCGGGTTCCTTCTCGACGTAACCGCCTTTCTTGGCTTCGATCAGGCCGCCTCCGGTGACGTTCAGCATGACATAGTCGTCTTTGGTGATCTTGCCCTCCTCGAGAGCCTTGGAGACACTGCAGACGGCAGTGGCCGCGGCAGGCAGGATGTCGTAACCTTCCGCCTTCATGAATCGCACGATCCACTGGACGATCTCATCGTTGGTGACGGTGAACATATCGCCGCCGGTGTCGCTGAGCGCGTCGAACAAGCCTCCGGCGAGGCTGAACGGCGGCTTGCGGTTGGAGAGCACCTTGGCAAGGATAACCTCGGAGGCATGGCGGGACTGCTCGGGAGTGATGTCCAGCAGGGCACGCGAGCCTGCCTTCCAAGTGTCGTGCATGAGCGTAAACGGGGAGTTCTGCGATACGAATATCTTCATCTTGTTGGTGCCGAAGCGGCCGTCTTCGATGAGGCGGAGGTTGTTCTCCCATGCTGCGATGGCTCCGGTGCCGCTGCCCACTGCCTGGAAATATGCATCAGGGATGCGGCCGATGGCCTCGACGGCACTCAGCACCGTGGTGCCCATGCCGTCGCGCCTGGCGACGTTCTTGGCGCCTCCTTCGGCGAAGAAAACGGGATCGGTGCAAATCTTCTCGCCGAGGGCTATGGCGTCGAAATAGTCGGAGCCGCGGGGAGCGGCGACGACCTTGACGCAGTCCTTCAACTTCTTCGGGAACCACATGTCGTGAACGTTGTCCACGGGGATGCAGATGACGATGGGGATATTGTTGTCAGAACAGACCTTGGCGAAGGCGCGGGCGGTGTTGCCTGCGGACTGGACGACCAGGATCCTCTTTTCTCCCTTGGGGATGCGAGCGCATACCGAGAAGGCCTCGGTCTCCTTGAAGGAGCAGGTGGTCATCTTGGCCCCGATCTTGGGGTGATAGCCGGAGAAAGTGATATACAAGTGCTTGAGACCCAGCTCTCTGGCAAGTCCGCGGCTCTTGTAAGTGACGGGAGCGCAAGAGTTCTTCAGCGTCCTCTTGATAGGCAGCCATTCAGCGTACCTGTACAGTCCGTCGAGATCCTTCCTCGGGGTGAACTGCTTGTTCTCGTAAACGGCCCTCACGAGGGAAGGGGACGGGGCCTGCGGATCGGCGAGGGTCCATTCGCCGTCTTCGAAGATTCTGCCGGTTCCAACGTTCATCAGTTGGTAGCGGGTCGGTTCAAATTTCATATCCGAATGGTTTTAGTTGTCAGAGATTGATTATGAGCCAGGTCATGTATGCGGCCTCGCACAGCAGCATGATGCTGCCGTCCAGGCGGTCTATCATGTTCTTCTTGCCTGTATAGGCGCTTGTGAACACAAGTATGGCGCTCAGCATGAGCACACCTGCGTCCACGAGGTTGATGTGTCCGAAATGGAGGGGATGCACTGCGGCGGAGCATCCGAGGACCAGAAGTATGTTAAATACGTTAGATCCGAGGATGTTGCCGAGGGCCAACTGCCCTTTCTTCTTGGCGGCGGCAACCACACAGGTGGCCAGCTCCGGCAGGGAAGTGCCGCCGGCAAGGATGGTGACGGCGATGAACTTGTCGGAAACGCCCGCCATACGGGCAATCTCAGTAGCGGAGTTGACGAAGAGTTTTCCTCCGATTATCAGCCCTGCAAGTCCGGCTGCCACGAGTGCTATAGCTGCGGCGAGACGCAGCTGCTTTTCCTCCGCTTCATTCGTTCCGGGAGCGGAACCTGTCTTGAAGCAACGGTAAATGTAAATAGCGAAAAGTATCAGGAACAGAGCACCTTCGGTACGGCTGATGCCATCGTGGTCTCCCAGCCCGAAAAGCGATACGCTCATGCCGCAGAGGATGAAAAGAAGCGTGACGGCAATGGTCATCGGAATGTCTCTCCGCTTGTTCTCATGCGTAATGGCGATAGGGGAGATGACGGCCGTAAGTCCGAGGATGAGCAAGGTATTGAAGATATTGGAGCCGATGACATTGCCAGCTGAGATGTCGGATTTGCCGGCGATGGCTCCGGTGAGACTCACGACGAGTTCGGGACACGAAGTGCCGAAGCCGACGATGGTCAGCCCGATGACGAATTCACTGATACCGGCCTTGCGGGCTATTCCGGAAGCTCCGTCGACAAGCCAGTCAGCGCCGAAAACGATCAGCGCAAGTCCGACTACGAGTATCAGCAATTGGATGGCCATACTGCAAATTTAATTAAAAGATTCGTTTTTAAGTTTCAGCGCACAGACATTTTCGACATGTTGAGTGTGCGGGAACATGTCTACGGGCTGTACTGCGGTTATCGTATATTTCCTTCCGAGGATGGCAAGGTCGCGGGCCTGCGAGGCTGGATTGCAGCTTACATAAACGATCCGGTCCGGCTCCGCGCCGAGTATGACCTCGGCCACGTCCGGGTGAATGCCGGCGCGGGGCGGGTCCAGGATGATGACATCCGGCCGGCCGTGCTCCGCAACGAAATCTGGCGTCAGGATGTCCTTCATGTCGCCTGCAAAGAACTCGCAGTTGGTGATGCCGTTGGCTGCAGCATTGGCGAAAGCGTCTTCAATGGCCTCAGGAACATACTCTATACCAATGACTTTGGAAGCCCGTCCGGAGACGAACTGGGCAATGGTGCCAATGCCTGTATAGAGGTCGTACACAACCTCGCTGCCGGTCAGGCCGGCGAGCTCGCGGGCCACCGAATACAGGCGGTAAGCCTGCGGACTGTTGGTCTGGTAGAAAGATTTCGGGCCGATCTTGAACCTGAGCCCCTCCATCTGCTCATAAATGGCGTCTTCGCCCTTGTAAAGGATGCATTCCTGGTCGCTGATGGAGTCGTTCAGTTTGTGATTGATCACATAGTAGAGCGACTTGATCTGGGGGAATGCCTCCAAGACAGCATCGAAGAGGCCTTCGCGCCTGGAGGGATCGT